>Ga0100402_1000451_pt1 | contig 47952 bp, 44 predicted proteins | sample CryGeyme20150102_FD_80419 | JGI IMG/M metagenome (GOLD analysis project Ga0100402, IMG submission 80419) | Groundwater microbial communities from Crystal Geyser aquifers in Utah, USA - Crystal Geyser metaG 2015-0102 | ecosystem: Environmental > Aquatic > Deep subsurface > Groundwater | place... | reverse complement strand
GCAGCGCGTCGAGGATCAGGGCAAGGGCGAGTGTCATGGCCGCTGGGCGGCGCGCGGCTGCGCCGACGCCCCGCCCACCGTCCCACAGGCGCGCTCCAACCGGGGCCAGTCGTCGGGGCCGGGCAAGCCGAGGCGCAGCCATGTGGGCGCGTAGGGGAAGATGCGTGTGAGGATGCGGTGAGCTGTAAAATGCCCATGCCAGGAGGTGGCGTCGGGTACGGTGTAGAGGCGGAACAGCGGGCAGTCGCCACTGGGCCGTGCCCCGGCGCGGATCATCAGCGCATCGAGGCGGGCGGCGTCGCGGATCAGGCGCAGGCGGGTGTCGGCGGCCCATGTGGGATCGGTGAGGGCGCGGGTTGCGATTGTCAGGGCGGGGCCAGATACAGGCCAGGGACCGAGGCGGGTGCGCAGATCGTCGATCACCGCCGGATCGCCGATGGCAAAGCCAAGGCGCAGGCCCGCGAGGCCCCAGAATTTACCAAAACTTTTCAAGATGATGCGTCCGGGCCCTGCCGATTTGACCAAGCTGCGGCTGGGGTCGGTGTCGCAGAAGCTTTCGTCGATGATGGCGCGGGGTGTGTCAGGTTTTGCCTCGAATGTGCCGGTGGGGTTGTTGGGGTGCACGATCACGCGGGTGTCGGCCGCGCCGGGGGTCACCTGCCAGTCGGCGGCGGCGAAAGCGGCGGCGTGTTCGTTATAGGTGTCCGGGCGGATTTGCACGATTGGACCGGCGCCGAGCCGGGACAGGGTGTGTGGCAGGGCCGCGATCAGGCACGAGGCGCCGGGTGCGGCAAGGATCGCCGCTGTGTCGGGCACGCGCCAGAAGCTACGCGCGGCTTGCTCAAGCGTCAGCGCGGCACCTTGGTCAGGCAGGGCGCACCAGTCGGCTGGGGGGATGTCGCCGACGGGCCAGGGCACGGGGTTTATGCCGGTAGACAGGTCGATCCAGTCGGCCCGGGCACCGCCCCAGCGCGCCCGGGCGGCATCCAACGCGCCCCCGTGGTCACGCCCGCCGGTCATTCGGCGGCGTCGGGCAGGGGCGGGTGGCGGGTGATGAAATGCCCCTTGACCGCCGCGGGCCACTGGCGGAACGGCACCTGGCCGGTGTCGCTGGCCGCGTGCAGGGCGGCATAATCGGCGATGGCGGCTGCTGCCTCGGGGTCGGGCGCGAAGCGGCCGAGGGTATAGGCCAGCTTGCCCGCCCCCTGGATCGCCACATTGCAGCCATGGGTGCAGCCCATCAGGCAGGACACCCGGCGGGTGCGCACGTCCGGGCGATGTTCCGCCTCGACCAAGGCGGCAAGGACCGCGCCGTCGGTTATGCTGGCACCGCTTTCGGCCCATCCGTCGCGTTTGCAAGTGTCACAGATGGTGATCCATGTGGTCATGCTGCGGTCTCCGGGGCGGGACGTTGAGTTAAATCCGGGCGAAATTCCACAGGATGATACCAGACTGCAAGCGGTTTATTGCCGCATCCGTGGCAAACGTCCGGCAGGCACCCCACCTGCGGTTGCAAAGCAAGACCATGGTATTTTTGTTAATCATTCGTTAAGTTGTTCGTCGCATCCCTTGCCAATTCTTTAACGTGCCAGGGACTGCACAGCGGGGCCTCGATGAAAGTTCTTTTGGTGGAAGATCGATCGGCGTTGGCCGATCTTTGGTCGGCCAGCCTGCGCCGTATGGGGGCCCAGGTGACTGTGGTCGCGTCTCAGGACGCGGCGATAGCCTATTTGCAGCGCGACTTTGCCGAGGTGCTGATCCTCAGCCTTGATCTGGGCGACGGTGCGCCGCTGGCGGTTGCCGATTACGCCAGTTATCGCCACCCGGACACACGGATCATTCCCGTCACGTCGAAAACCTTCTTTTCCGATGGGTCAGTGTTTGCCCATGTGCCCAATACCTGCACAACCCTGGCCACCACGGCGCGGCCCGAAGATATGGCGGCGATTGTCGAGTACTATGGAAACAGCGCCGCTGTCTGACCGGGCCGGCGCGTCGGGCGAACGGCGTTCAAAGCGGGGCAGACAGCAGGATCTGGATGTCGGCCACGTTGGTGCCCGTGGCGCCGGTGATCAACAAGGCGCCGGCCTGTTTCAGCGCCGCGTGGCTGTCGTTGTTGGCAAGCAGGGCAGCGGCCCCGGGGATGCGTCGCCAGGTGCCGGCGTCAACGATGCCGCCCGCCGCATCGGTCGGCCCGTCGCGGCCGTCGGTGCCACCGGACAGGAACAGCCAGCGGCGGCGCAGCGGTGCGTTCTCGGCCAGGGCGGCGACACGCAGGGCCAGTTCCTGATTGCGCCCGCCCCGGCCGGTGCCGGTCAGTTTCACCGTCGTCTCGCCCCCCCAAAGCAGGGCAGTGGGCGGTGCGGCTTCGGGCAGCGCGGACGCTGCGGCATGAATTGCACGGGCTGCGTCTGCGACATCCCCCACCAGGCGGTCACTGACGATGCGGGTGTCAAACCGGGCCTCGGCCGATTTGGCCACCGCGTGCAACGATTGGCTGTTCGAGCCGATCAGGTGATTTTCGGCGGTCAGGCGGGGCAACGCGGGCGTGGGGGCGGACAGATACGCGCGCAACCGATCGCTCAACCCGTCCCACAATCCCGCAGCCTTCAGCGCCGCTGTCGCGGTTTGCCGGGTGCCCAGCGGGGCGGTGGTGGGGCCCGAGGCGATGGCGTTCAGATCGTCGCCGATCACGTCTGACAGGATATAGCCGGTCACCCGGGCGGGTGCGGCCAGGCGCAGCATTCCACCGCCTTTCAGCTGCGAAACCTGCTGGCGGATCATGTTCATCTCCACAATGTCCAGCCCGCTTGCCAGAAGTGCGCGGTTCAGGGTGATCTTGTCATCCAGGCTCAGCCCCGGCGAAGGCGCGGGGACAAGCGCAGAACCGCCGCCGGAAATCAGCGCGATCACATGATCCCCGGAATCTGCGCCGCGCAACAGATCAATCACCGCTGCACCCGCCGCCAGCCCGGCGGCATCGGGCACCGGATGCCCGGACTGCATCAGCGTGGCGCCGGTGCAAGGGGCGGGGTTGCCGTGATGGGTGATGCAAAGGGCGCGATGCGGCCCGGTCACATGGCGCAGGGCGGCGCCCATCATCGCGGGGGCGGCCTTGCCGATGGCGATGAGGATGGTTGTTCCTGCCGGCTGGGGCAGCGGCGATCGCGCCAAAGCAGCGGCAAGCGCCGCCGCCGGATCCGCCTGTGTCACTGCACATTGGAACAGCGCAATCGCGCTGTCGCGCAAATCATCGGGCAGCGGCATCAAACACCTTTGGTTGGTTCGTCGTTCTGCGACCACAGAAGATCGGCAGATGCGGCGTGTCAAGGCGCGGCACGACGCGCAGCAGGGGGATCCGGCATTCCAGGCGTCATCGCACCGCATTCAACCCTGCCATGCCCTTGCCGGGGCGGGATGGCTGGGTTAGCGTCATTGCCATGGTGCAGAAACTTACCCCGCCGATCTCGACAGACGTGAACCGCGCGGGCGCGGGTCATCCTGAGATCGGCCGGTGCAGTGATTGCCCGATCCGTCACAGCGCCGTGTGTTCGCGCTGTGAACCCGACGAATTGCTTCAGCTTGAGGACATCAAGTATTATCGCAGTTTTGCGCCAGGCCAGCCGATTGTCTGGCGCGGCGACCGGATGGAGCATGTCGCCTCGGTGGTTAGCGGTGTCGCCTCGATCAGCCAGTCGATGGAGGATGGCCGCACCCAGATGGTGGGCCTGTTGATGGGCAGTGATTTCATTGGTCGGCCGGGGCGCGAATTCGCCCCCTATGACGTGACGGCGATCAGCGCGGTGACGCTGTGCTGTTTTCGGCGCCGCCCGTTTGAACATCTGATTGCAACGACACCCAATGTCGCGCAGCGGCTTCTGGAAATGGCGCTGGACGAATTGGACGCGGCGCGCGAATGGATGCTGCTGTTGGGGCGCAAGACGGCCCGCGAAAAGATCGCCAGCCTGCTGGCCTTGATGGCACGCCGCGCGCATTTGCCCGGCATGTCGCGGGCGACATCGTTCGAATTGCTCCTGACGCGCGAGATGATGGGCAATTATCTGGGCGTGACTCTGGAAACCGTCAGCCGACAGATTTCGGCGCTGAAGGCGGATGGAATCATCGTGCTGGATGGCAACCGCGCCATCGCAGTGCCCGACATGGCCCGACTGCACCGGGAGGCGGGCGAAGATGACCCGCGCCCCGAACCAGCCCGTGACAATGCGCGGCGGCTTTTCTAGGTATTGCGGCGGCAAGGTATTGACGCCGCAAACAGCGTGCCGAGTCTTTCTGCAACCGGATCGTTCAGTTATCGCGACGGGCCTGCCGTGCGTTACAGCCTGTTTCGCAAGCGCTTTCGTTATCCGCAGGGCAAACGGATGACGCCGACCGAGCGTAACACGTTCCAGATCGCGCCGCTTCGAAAAACAGGCATGGCGGTTTTGCCTGAGCCTGCATTCGGGCGCAGCGAAAGACAGCGCAGATCCGGTTCGACGTTTTCCAGAACCGCTTTGGCGTATCAGCGGCAGGAAAATCAAGGCCGGGGGGGTAATCCCGGCCTGTTCTGGCTTGTCGCGCCTCGGGTCAGTGGGCCATGAACAGCGGGACGTGGCTGTTTTCCAGCATACGCCGCGTGGTGCCACCCAGGATGTACTGCCGGGTGCGGGAATGGCCATAGCCCCCCATGACAATCATGTCCGCCTGCTGGGCCTTGGCCTCGGTCAGGATCACATCCGAGATCCGTTCGCCCACCGAGGGCAGGACCGAGATGCGCACTTTTGCCCCATGCCGGTTCAGGAACATCGCCAGCGAACCGCCGGGATCCGAGCGTTCGGGGCCATAGCTGGACGGGTCGATGACACAGATCACCACTTCTTCGGCCTGCGCCAGGAACGGGATCGCGGCACGGGCGGCGGCCAGCGCCGGCGCGCCTTCGTCCCATGGCAGCAGAACCCGTTTGGGCGGTGCTACGCTGTCCATATCGGGCGGCAGTATCAGCACGGGCGCGGCACTGTCCAACAGCGCCGCCTCGGCAACCGCGACGTCGATCAGGCTGCGACCGGTGCCATAGGGGCGCGGCAGGACTGTCAGATCGCTGTAGCGCGACCGTTCGACAAGCGCCTGTCCGATGCCTGCGGTCGAGGCGACCACGCTGGCGTCGTCCCAGGGAATGTCCTCGGCTGCCATCCGTTTGGCAAGGGCGGTCGAAAGGTTGCGCGTCGCCTCATCTGCATCGTTGAGCGCCGAAGAGATCATCGCGGTGTTTATACCACCATAATACAGCCCTGGGTCAACGGTGTTGACCCCCGCCAGAACAACGGTGAGGTGGGCGCCGAGGCGGCGCGTCAAATCAATCGCGGCGTCCAGCGTCGCGGTATCCTGTGCTTCGCTGTGCAGCAAGGTGGTGAGGGTGCGATAGGCCATGTTCGATTTTCCCTGTGTTGCCGTGTCCGAAACAGACTGCCGCAGAGTGCGGCGTCATGCCATGATCCTTGTCACTGATCTTGTGGTAATCAGTTGATCCAGATCAAGGTTGCGCCGTAGGCTATGCCGCATCAGAACTCTGTGGACAGGACCGGGCATCGACGAATCACGCCCGGTATAAAAGATAACGAGGAACAGCGCATGTTCAACACTTTCAAACTCATATTATTGGGCCTTATTGCGCTTTTGGCGGCAATTGCCGCCAATTACGGGCGCGACCTGGCCTATCAGGTTCATGCCATCATCATCATGCTGGTGGCCTCTGGCACGTTCATCTATGTGCTGCGCGGCTTCGACGACCGCCCGCAGGTCGATCACAGCGGCTATATGGACGGGGTGATCCGGTATGGCGCGATCGCAACCGGCTTCTGGGGCGTTGTCGGGTTTCTGGTGGGCACCTATATCGCGTTCCAGCTGGCCTTTCCGGTCCTGAACCTGGAGTTCGCCCAGCCGTTCACCAACTTCGGCCGGCTTCGACCGCTGCACACCAGTTCGGTGATTTTCGCCTTTGGTGGAAACGCCCTTATCATGTCGTCGTTCTATATCGTGCAACGCACATGTGGATCGCGGCTGTGGGGCGGCAACCTGGCGTGGTTCGTGTTCTGGGGGTATAACCTGTTCATCGTGCTGGCTGCGACGGGCTATGTTTTGGGCAGCACGCAATCCAAGGAATATGCCGAGCCTGAATGGTACGTCGACATCTGGCTGACCGTGGTCTGGGTGGCGTTCCTGCTGGTCTTCGTGGGTACGCTGTTCACCCGCAAGGAAAAACACATCTATGTCGCCAACTGGTTCCTTCTGAGCTTCATCGTCACCGTGGCGATGCTGCACATCGTCAACAACCTGTCGATCCCGGTGTCGATCTTCGGGTCGAAATCGGTGCAGGTGTTTTCCGGGGTGCAGGACGCCATGGTGCAGTGGTGGTATGGTCACAACGCCGTCGGGTTCTTCCTGACCGCCGGGTTCCTGGGGATGATGTATTATTTCGTGCCGAAACAGGCCGGTCGGCCTGTGTACAGCTACAAGCTGTCGATCATCCACTTCTGGGCGCTGATCTTTCTGTATATCTGGGCCGGGCCGCACCATTTGCATTACACCGCCTTGCCCGATTGGGCGACGACCTTGGGCATGGTGTTTTCGATCATCCTTTGGATGCCCAGCTGGGGGGGCATGATCAATGGTCTGATGACCCTGCAAGGGGCCTGGGACAAGCTGCGCACCGATCCGATCATCCGCATGATGGTGGCATCACTGGCGTTCTATGGCATGTCCACCTTTGAAGGGCCGATGATGTCGATCCGCGCGGTGAACAGCCTGTCGCACTATACCGACTGGACCATCGGTCACGTCCATTCCGGTGCTTTGGGCTGGAACGGCATGATCACCTTTGCCGCACTGTATTTCCTGACGCCGCGGCTTTGGGGGCGTGAACGGATGTATTCGGTGGCGGCGATCAATTGGCACTTCTGGTTGGCGACCATCGGCATCGTTCTCTATGCCTCGTCGATGTGGGTCAGCGGCATCATGGAAGGCCTGATGTGGCGCGAAGTTGACGCCCAGGGGTTCCTGGTCAACAGCTTTGCCGACACGGTGGCGGCGAAACACCCGATGTATGTGGTCCGGGCTCTGGGCGGGGTCATGTACCTGTCGGGCGGTCTGATCATGGTCTGGAACATGTGGATGACGATCCGCGGCGGCGTGCGTGTCACGGCCCCCGTGGGCGTTCCCGCCGAGTAAGGAGGCCGCAATCATGGCCAAATCAAAATCCGAAAGCTTTCTGTCCAAGCACCAGATCCTGGAGCGGTCGCCCACTTTGCTGTTGGTGGCGTCGCTGCTGGTGGTGACGGTGGGGGGCACTGTCGAGATCGTGCCGCTGTTCTACCTTGAGAATACCATCGAAAAGGTTGAGGGAATGCGCCCCTATTCCCCGCTTGAACTGACCGGGCGCGACATCTATGTGCGCGAAGGCTGCTATGTCTGCCACAGTCAGATGGTGCGCCCGATGCGTGACGAGGTAGAGCGGTACGGGCATTATTCGCTGGCTGCGGAATCGATGTACGACCATCCGTTCCAATGGGGCAGCAAACGCACCGGGCCCGATCTGGCGCGGGTCGGCGGGCGTTATTCCGATGCCTGGCATGTGGACCATCTGAGCAATCCGCAATCGGTGGTGCCTGAATCGATCATGCCGAAATATGCCTTTCTCAAGGAAACGGTGATTGATGGCAAATACGTCACCGATCTGTTGGCCACAAACCGCTTTGTCGGCGTGCCCTATACCGACGAGATGATCGAGGTGGCGCGTGCCGATTTCGCGGTGCAGGCCGATCCCGAGGGCGATTATGACGGTCTGCTGGAACGTTATCCCGGTGCCGTGGTCAGCAATTTCGACGGCCAGCCACAGCTGACCGAAATGGATGCGCTGATCGCCTATTTGCAGATGTTGGGAACGCTGGTCGATTTTTCGACCTTCACGCCCGACGCCAGCCGCTGAGGAGCACGCAATGGAACTTTACACTTTCCTGCGCCACCTCGCCGACAGCTGGGTTTTACTGGCCATGACATTGTTTTTTCTGGGCGTGATCGCTTGGGTGTTCCGCCCGGGCAGCCGCAAGATCCACGACGAGATTTCACAGATCCCCCTGCGCAAAGATCTTGAGACCCTGACGAAAGGGGATGCAAAATGAGTGACGAGAACCTTGACAAGGTCACCGGCGTCAATACGACCGGTCACGATTGGGACGGCATCAAAGAGTTGAACAACCCTCTGCCGCGCTGGTGGCTGTGGACGTTGTACGCCTGCATTGTATGGGCCATCGGCTATAGCATCGCCTATCCCGCCTGGCCGATGATCAGCGGCGCCACAACCGGGTTGTTGGGCTATTCCACCCGGGGTGAGGTGGCCAAAAACATCGCAGCGGTCGAAGCCGCCAATGCCGATCTGACAAACCGTCTGGCCGAGGTAGAACTGGCCAGCCTGGCCGACGACCCCGAGCTGAACCGGTTTGCGATTCAGGCTGGGGCGTCGGTGTTTCGCACCAACTGTTCGCAATGTCACGGGTCGGGTGCGGCAGGCGCGGTAGGCTATCCCAACCTGCTGGACGACGATTGGCTGTGGGGGGGCGACATCGAAGCCATCTCGCTGACCGTCCGCCATGGCATCCGAAATGAGATAGATCCCGATGCACGCTGGTCGCAGATGCCGGCCTTTGACGAAGTGCTGGTCGATGACGAAATCGCCAGCCTGGTGGCCCATGTGCAGAATATCTCGGGGCAGGATCACGACGCCGCTCTGGCGGCTGCGGGGGCCGAGCTGTTTCTCGAGAACTGTTCGGCCTGCCATGGCGAGGAAGGTATGGGCAACAAGGACTTGGGCGCGCCCAACCTGACGGATGCAATCTGGCTCTACGGCGGCAGCGCGGACACCCTGGAATACACCATCCGCAACGCCCGGTTCGGTATCATGCCGCCCTGGACCCCGCGGCTGAGCGATGCCCAGATCAACGCTGTCGCGGCTTACGTCCACCAGTTGGGCGGCGGCGAATAAATCAGGATAACCGGGGGCAAAGCGCGATGGCAGATTGCGCTGTCATCCGCCCCCGGTTGGTGTCCTGGTCCACCCTTGCTGTTTGCACATCGGGGTGGGCGGGGTGTCGTATCTTCAGGTGGTCGCACGAATTCGAAGGCCGCTGCGCAGGAAGGCCGCGACGAAAAACACGCTGAGGATCAAGATCACTGTTGGCGCTGGGGCGCTGTCGATGAAGAAACTGACATAGACGCCCAGAAATCCGGACAGCAAGGTGACGGCCACCGCGATGGTCAACATGCGCGAAAATTGTCTGGTCAGCAAAAATGCAATTGCCCCCGGCGCGATCAACAGCCCGATCGACAGGATGATCCCCACCGCCGACAGCGTGGCGACGATTGTAAGCGAAATCAGCGCCAGCAGCCCATAATGCAACCAACCCGTGCGCAGCCCCACCGCCCGCGCCTGGATCGGATCAAACGCATGCAGCAGAAAATCCTGTCGCTTGGCCACGATCACCGCCCCTACAAAGGCGGCAATCAGGCCCGCCGTCCACAGATCGCCCGCCCCGACGCCCAGCATGTTGCCGAACAGAATGTGGTCTAGATGTACATCGGTGGTGATTTTCGTATACAGCACAAGGCCGAACCCGAACATACCGGAAAACACGATGCCCATTACAGTGTCCTGTTTCACCCGACTGTTGTTCGACAGGAAACCGGTCAACAAGGCACATGTCATGCCCGCCGCGAAGGCCCCGATGATCAGCGGGATATTCAGAAGATAGGCCAGAACCACCCCCGGCAGCACCGCGTGTGAAATCGCATCGCCCATCAGCGACCAGCCCTTGAGCACCAGAAAACACGACAAAAGCGCGGTTGGCACCGCCAGCATCGCCATGATGAGAAACGCCTTGTTCATGAAGGCGAACTGAAATGGCAAAAGCAGGGTGTCGATCATGGTGCAACCAATGCGGCGGCGGCCCGGCGGCGCGCCGCGAGATAGCCGTGTTTCGGGGCGAAAAAGAATGCGACGCCGAAAATCAGGGTTTGCAGGCAGACGATGATGCCCCCCGTCGCCCCGTCGAGGAAAAAGCTCAGATAGGCCCCGGTGAAACTGGTGCCGGCGCCGATGGCCACGCTGGTGACCAGCAGCCGGGGAAACCGGTCGGTCAGAAGATAGGCCGTGGCGCCCGGTGTCACCACCATGGCAATGACCAGAAAGGCACCCACGGTTTGCAGCGCAGCAACACAGGAGGCCGCCAGTAGGGTGAAGAACACCACCTTGAGCAGATCTGGCCGCAGCCCGATGGCACGGGCATGGTTTTCATCGAAAAACGTCACCATCAGGTCTTTCCACTTGGCCAGCAGGATCGCCAGTGTGACAAAACCGATGATCGCCAGTTGCAGGGTATCGCCCGGCGTGATCGCCAGAATATTGCCCATGGTGATCGTCTGGATGCTGACCGACGTGGGCGACAGCGACACCATGAACAGGCCAAGGCCGAAGAATGAGGTGAAGATCAGCCCGATGATCGCATCTTCTTTCAATCCCGAGCGTTGGTTCAGGAACAGCATCGCCCCCGCCGCCAACCCCCCTGCGATGAATGCCCCCAACGCAAAGGGCAGACCCAGCATATAGGCCCCCGCCACCCCCGGCACGATGGAATGGCTCAGCGCGTCGCCGATCAGCGACCAGCCTTTCAGCATCAGATAAGCCGACAAAAACGCACAGATTGCACCAACCAGGGCGCTGACCCACATGGCGTTGAACATATAGCCATAGCCGAAAGGTTGCAGCAGGGTGTCGATCATGGGGCATCCTTGCGCGCAATTTCATCGCCGTAGACGACAAAGGGGCGTTCGTCGTCAGTGATCACGCGCACCCGGCGGCTGTCGTCGTCGTCGTGCAGGTCGGATCCGCCCAGTACGAAATGCCGCAGCACCCCGCCAAAAGCGATTTCCAGGTTTTCATGGGTAAAGGTTTCGGCGGTGGGGCCATAGGCCAGAACCGTCTGGTTGACCAGAACGGTGCGGTCGCAAAACTCGGTCACCGAGCCCAGGTTGTGAGTGCTGACCAGCATCACCCGCCCATCATCGCGCAGATCGCGCAGCAGGGCGATGATTGCTTCTTCGGTCTGCACGTCAACGCCGGTGAACGGTTCGTCCAGCAGGATCACCCGGCCGTCCTGTGCCAGCGCGCGGGCGAGGAACACGCGCTTGCGCTGGCCGCCCGACAATTCGCCAATCTGGCGGTGGCGGAAGTCGGCCATGTTGACCCGGTTCAGCGCATCGGTCACCGCGGCATGGTCGGCCGGGCGTGGGCGGCGGAAAAACCCCATGTGGCCATAGCGGCCCATCATCACGACATCTTCCACCAGCACCGGAAACGTCCAGTCCACCTCTTCGGCTTGGGGCACATAGGCAATGATGTTCTTGCGCAGCGCCTCTTTCACCGGCATGTCCAGCACGGTGATTTTACCCTGACTTGCGGGAACAAAGCCCATGATCGCCTTGAACAGGGTCGATTTGCCCGCACCGTTCACCCCCACAAGGGCAGTGATCGTGCCGGTCGGAATCTCGAACGTCGCATCGCGCAGGGCAGTGTGGCCGTTGCGATAGGTCACGGTCACATGCCGGGCTGAAATGCCGCTTGTCATTGCGTCAGGCCCGCCACGATTGTTTCGGCGGTCACGCGCAGCAGGTCCAGATAGCTGGGCACCGGGCCGTCCGTCTCGGTCAGGCTGTCAACGTACAGCATCCCGCCATAGCGCGCGCCGGTTTCTCGGGCGACCTGTTGCGCCGGGGCCTGGGATACGGTGCTTTCGCAGAATACGGCGGAAATGTCGGTGGCGCGCACTGTGTCAATCACCCGGCGCACCTGTTGCGGTGTGCCGCGTTGGTCGGCGTTGATCGGCCAGAGGTACAGTTCCTGCATCCCGAAATCGCGGATCAGATAGCTGAACGCGCCCTCGCAGGTGACCAGCCACCGCTGCGATTCGGGCACCGCCAGAACCGCGTCGCGCAAGGGGGCGATGGCATCGGTGATCTGCTGTTTGTACGCCTCGGCGTTGGCGCGATAGGTGTCGGCATTTTCAGGATCGTGGGTGACGAACGCATCGCGGATGTTGTCAACATATACCCGCGCGTTTTCCAGCCCCATCCAGGCGTGGGGATTCGGCCTGCCGCTGTAGTCGCCCGATGCGATGCCGATGGGGTCTATCCCATCCGACAGCGTGGCGCTGGGAACATCCGACAGGTTGGACAGGAACTGTTCGAACCACAATTCCAGATTCAGCCCGTTCCACAGGATCAGATCGGCATCCTGGGCGCGGATGATGTCGCGCGGGGTGGGTTGATAGCCGTGAATCTCGGCCCCCGGGCGGGTGATGCTTTCCACCACTGCTGCATCGCCGGCAACATTGCGCGCCATGTCGGCGATGACGGTAAAGGTTGTCACGGCCTTGAACCGGTCGGCTGCCAGGGCCGGCCCGGTGGACAGCGCCCCCGTGAGCACGCCAAGAAACAGGGATCGCAGAACCATATCATCACCAAAGTTCAGGAGACTATCAGGTTATAACGCTTATGCGACTTATTCGCGTTTGTAAAGGAGATTGATAATCATTCGCAAAAATGCTAGGTAGCGATTTAAAAAGGAGCGTGAAATGACTCTGGCCCAAGACATGACCGCGCAGATGACTGCCGCCCTGCGCAAGGCGGGGGTGCGGGTGACACGACAGCGGATCGCCCTTCTGGCGGTGCTGGTTGGGGCCGACGATCACCCCGACGCCGAGGAACTATACAAGCGTACCAAGCGTGTCGAACCGGCGGTTTCGCTGGCCACCGTGTATCGCACCCTGTCGGTGCTTGAGGCCGAAGGGGTGGTCCAGCGGCACAGTTTTGAAGGTGGCGGCGCCCGGTTCGAGGCGACAGGCCCGGCGCATCACGACCACATCGTCGATCTGGACAGCGGCGAAGTGTTTGAATTCAACTCGGACAAGATCGAGCGATTGCAAGAGCAGATCGCCGCCGAACTGGGCTATGATCTGGTACATCACCGCATGGAACTGTATTGTCGCAGACGCAAGCCGTAACTCCGCGCCCGCGAAACCCTGGCGTGCCGCCGCATGTCGGCGCTGCGGCGATCCATGACCAAAAGGCCCGTTTCCTTGATTTCAAAGATTCTTCCAGTTATTTTTGCTATCGCCATTGCTGTGTTTGCAGTGCCGCAAATTCAGGCCCAAACCCTGATCCCCGGATCAAGCGATGCCGAAACCGCCCCCTCCGGCGCCAGTCAGACCCTGATCGACATTCTTGAAGATGACGCCGCGCGCGCCGAATTGATCGCGCGGCTTCAGGCAGCCGTGCCTGCGGTGCCAGACGTCACCGACCCTGTCGATCTCACTGTGGCGCAACAGATCGTCGCCGAGGTCACCGGGGCGATTGCGTCGGTTTCCCAAGTGGCACAGCGCACGGTGACAGAGATCGGTCGCGCCCTGCGCCTGCTGCAAACCGTGCCGGTGACCGGGTTCACAATGTCGCCCGAACTTGTCACGCTGTTGATGCTGATTGGCGTGGTGGCGGGGGCCGGCCTGATCGGCAAACTGGCGCTCGACCGGGTAATCGCGCGCAACAAGGTGACGGCGCTGACCCCGATTCGACGGCGGATCGGGCTGATCGTGCTTTATGCGCTGCTGCGCGTGCTGATTTTGACGGCGGTCTGGGCGTCGGGCTATGGTATGGCCGTCTGGCGCCAGACCACGGGCAGCGGCCCCGCCCCGACCGAGGCGATTTTTCTGACCACGGTTCTGGTGTTCGGGCTGTTGCGCATCGCGCTGCGCCTGATCGTCACCCCGGACGCCGAGCGTGAACCGACATTATCGCACCTGCACCCCCGCGCCCAGGAAGCGATCTATCGCAGCTTGCGGAGCTTCATCGGCGCCCTGACCTTCAGCTTCATGTTCGTGTTGCCGCTGGTTCAGGAATGGATCGGCTTTGTTACCGTGCGCCCTGTGCGGACGCTGTTGGCGACGATCCTTCTGGTGATGGCGTTTGTCACACTGAAACGCATCGTTGCAGTGCTGGACATTTCGCGCGCCACGCCCGGACCGGATGAGGCGGGCGCCGGCGTGATGTTGTCACGCGGGGTGCAAAACGCCTGGCATTCGGTCTGGCCGCCGCTGGCTGGGGTCTATGTCCTCTATTGCTGGCTGGTCGCGATCACCCGGCCGCGCGAACTGGGCGACATCGTGCTGGGCGGCACGATCTGGTCGGTCATGGCGGTGACGGTCGCGCTGTTTGGTCTGTGGATGTTGCGCCTTTCCACGACGTTGAATATGCCGATGCCCAAGGCGATCGACCGGGCGATGCCGGACCTGGCCCACCGTATCAGCCACGTCTCACGCGGCCTGGCGGGGCTGGTGTCGATGACACTGATCGTGACGGCGGCCATCATGGCGCTTGCCGCCTGGGGGCTGGTCGATGGCGACGGCTGGCTGTCGGATGCAGACACGCAGATGGTGTTCTGGCGGATCGTGTCGGCGGTTTTGCTGGCCGCTGTTCTGTCGGTGCTGTGGGCTGTCATCGCGTCCTTCGTCGATCAACGGCTGCGCGGTGCCGCGCTTCTCGACAATAGTCGCGCCCGCACCTTGCTGGGGCTGTTCCGCAATGCGTTCACCATTTTCGTGGCGATCCTCGGCACCATGGTTGTCTTGTCGCAACTGGGCATCGACATCGCGCCGCTGCTGGCCGGGGCCGGGGTGATTGGCCTGGCCATCGGTTTCGGGGCGCAAAAGCTGGTGCAGGACATCATCACCGGGGTGTTCATCCAGCTTGAAAACGCAATCAACGAAGGCGATGTTGTGGGCGTTGCGGGCATCACCGGGGCGGTCGAAAAACTGTCAATCCGCTCGGTCCGGCTGCGCACCCTGGACGGGGCGCAGCACATCGTGCCGTTCTCGTCGGTGGATACGGTCACCAACCTGACCCGCGACTACAGCTATCATCTGGCCGAGATCGGTGTGGCCTACAAGGAAAAGGTGCCAGACGTCATCGCCGCCATGCAGGCCGCCTTCGACACCCTGCGCGAAGGGCCGTTCGGGGCCGACATCACCGACGAATTCGACATGCACGGGGTTATCGCTTTGGGCGACAGCAGCGTCGTGGTGCGCGCCCGGATCAAGACCAGACCGGGCAAACAATGGGGCCTTGGCCGCGAATACACCGCCCTCGTGAAGGCCGAATTCGACAGCCGCGGAATCGAGATCCCGTTCCCGCACCGTCAGTTGGTCTTGCCGCAGGAATTTCTCGATGCCTTGGCCAAACGTCCGGGCGATGACGCCAAGGTGATCGAGGGCTAGTCCGCCTCTGCAAGCGCCGGATCAGCCCAGCCCGCCGCAACTGGGCAGAATATCGCCCGGCGCCGGTGTTGCCGCGAAAACTCCCCGCGCCAGCGCCCGCGCCACGCAATGGGCCGCCGCCGCGCCGATGGTCAGCAGATCTGCCTCATCCACGCGCCGCGCCCCGGTGCTCAGCGCGAAAACGATGTCGCCGTCATGCGGGGTGTGGGCGGGCACCACGGCGCGGGCAATGCCGTCATGGGCCGCCACCGCCAGGCGGTGGCACTGCGCCTTGCTCAGCGCCGCATCGGTGGCGACAATGCAAGGCGTGGTGTTGGCCCCAGTGCCCACTCCGGCCATCATCGCCTGCGCCTTCAGGCTGAACGGCGGGTAACACAGGCCCGAGCACGGGTCCGGCCCCCGGCCGCCAAACTCGCCCATCATCTCGAAAGGCGCGGCCCAGAAATGCCCATCGGGTGTCGTCACGCTGCCCACCGGGTTGGCCACGACCAAAGCCGCCACCGTCACCCCGGATGCCAAAACGAACGAGGCACTGCCCAGCCCGCCCTTTTGCATCGCACACAGCGCCCCGGTGCCCGCGCCGACGCTGCCGATCGCAAAGTCCGCCGCCGCCTGGTCGAACGCGGCCCGTCCCAGTGCGCGATAGGGTGGCACGCCCCAAGCTTTGTCGCCGCCGTTCAGCAGATCGAACAGGATCGCGCCGGGTACGATGGGCACCCGTGCCGTCCCAACTGCAAAACCGCGCCCGGCTGCCGCCAACCCGTCCATCACCCCAGAACAGGCCTCCAGACCAAAGGCCGAGCCACCGGAAATCACCAGCGCATCCACCGCCTGCACCGTCTTGTCCGGGGCCAGCAGATCGGTCTCGCGCGTGCCGGGCGCGCCGCCCATCACATGACAGGAGGCGACAAACGGCGCATCGCCCACCACCACGGTGCAACCCGATTTCAACCCGTCGTCCTGGGCATGGCCCACCGCCAGCCCGGCCACATCGGTCAGGGTATTGCGTTCACCGACCCGCATCGTAATTCCTCTTTCTTGCCTGAAATACCTCACGGGGGGTCCGGGGGGTGTGAAACCCCCCGGTTGCGCCCTCACACACAGCGTCCGCCGTCCACTTCCATGGCGACGCCGGTGATCATCGACGCCTCGTCGCTGCACAGGAAACAGGCGGCGTTGCCCATGTCCTCGGGCGTTGAAAACCGCCCGAGGGGGATTGTCGCCAGAAACTTTGCGCGGATCTCGGGCGTATCTTCGCCCATGAAGGATTTCAGCAGCGGCGTTTCCCCCGCCACCGGGTTCAGCGCATTTACCCGAATGCCGAAGGGGGCCAGTTCTACCGCCATTGCCTTGGTCGCGGTGATCATCCAGCCTTTCGAGGCATTGTACCAGTTCAGTCGCGGGCGCGGCGAAACCCCGGCGGTTGAGGCAATGTTCAAAATCGCCCCCGCGCCCCGTGTCTTCATTCCGGGCACAAGGGCGCGGGCGGTCAGATAGACCGATTTGGCATTCACCCGCAGCACGCGGTCGAAATCCTCTTCCGTGATATCTTCCATGAAGCCAGGCAAATGGGTGATCCCGGCGTTGTTCACCAGAATGTCCACTCCGTCGAAGGCGTCATATGCGGCCTTGGCCATGGCATTCACGCTGTCGCCGTCACCGACATCGACGGTGCAGGCGATGCCGTCGATTTCGCTGGCCACGGCGCGGGCGGCGTCGGCGTTGATGTCGGCGCACATTACATGGGCCCCCTCAGCGGCGAATTTGCGTGCAATTCCGGCACCAAAGCCTGAACCGGCCCCGGTGACGATGGCGCTTTTTCCTGACAATCTCATGCAGTTTCCTCCTGATGCAAAGCGGGCAGAACGGGCGCAGCGGCGATCAGCGCCCGGGTGTAGGGGTGTTGCGGGTTGGAAAAAACCGCCCGGGTTTCTCCCTGTTCGACGATCTTGCCCGATTTCATCACCAGCACGCGGTCCGTCACCGAGCGCACCACCGAAAGGTCGTGACTGATGAACAGATAGGCCAGGCCATGGGATGCGCTGATCCGGGCCAGCAGGTCCAGCACCTGGGCGCGCACGGATACGTCCAGCGCCGACACCGCCTCGTCGAACACGATCAGATCGGGCCGCAGGATCAGGGCGCGGGCAATGGCGATGCGCTGGCGCTGCCCGCCGGAAAATTCGTGAATGTACTTGTCGGCGTCCCCGGGCGTCAGGCCCACTTCGGTCAGGGCCTGCGCGATATCGGCCTCGCGGCGGGCGCTGTCGGGGGGGCGGGGCAGCAGGTGATAGGGTTCGGCGATCAGGCGGGCAACCTTGTGGCGGGGATTGAAGCTGCCATAGGGGTCCTGGAACACCACCTGCAAACCGCTGCGCAGGGCGGGGGGCAGGTTGGCGATGTCGTGGCCAAAGGCGGTGATCGTGCCGCCCTGCAACGGTTCCAGCCCCAGGATCGCCCGGGTCAATGTGGATTTGCCACAGCCCGATTCGCCCACCAGCCCCACCCGTTCGCGGTTGTGGATCGTCAGGCTGACGCCATCAACGGCGCGCCGCACGGTGCGCGGGCCGAACAGGGTTTTGCGCGGCTCCGCATAGCTGCGCACCGCGTCCGTCACCGTCAGGATCGGATCGTCCTTGGTGATGCGGGGCGAGAGTTTCGGCCGGTGAGTCGAGGCCGCCAGCAGCGCGCGTGTGTAGGGGTGGCGCATGTGGTGCAGGATTTGCCGGGTCTCGCCCTGTTCCACCACCGCGCCGTCTTTCATCACCACGATCCGGTCGGCCATCTTTGCCACCACCGCCAGATCATGGGTGATCATCATCAGCCCCATGCCGAAATCCGCCACAAGCCCGCGCAACAGATCCAGGATTTGTGCCTGTGTGGTCACATCCAGCGCGGTTGTGGGTTCATCGGCGATCAGCAGGCGGGGCCGCCGGGCGATGGCCATGGCGATGACCACGCGCTGGCGCTGTCCGCCCGACAATTCGTGTGGGAAACGCGACAGGGGAAACCTGTCGTCGGGCAATCCGACCCGTGCCAGCATGTCGCGGGCGATGCGGCGCGCCTCGGCGCGGCTGTCGGTGCCGTGGATGCGCAGGGTCTCGGCCACCTGATCGCCGATGCTGTGCACCGGGTTCAGGGCGGTCATCGGCTCTTGAAACACCATCCCCATGGCATTGCCGCGCAGGGCGCACAGGGCGGTTTCGGGCGTCGTCAGGATATCGCGCCCTTCCAGCAACAGCTTGCCCGCCGCCACCGCCCCCTTGGGCAGCAGCCCCATGGTGGCCAGCGCCGTCATCGATTTGCCCGAGCCGGATTCGCCGGTCAGTGCCACGATCTGCCCCGGCGCGATGTCGAACGACACGCCGCGCAGGATCGGCGCGCCGTTGATCGCCACGTCCAGCCCCTGCACCGACAGCAACGTCATGCCCGCACCACCCGCAACCGCGGGTCCAGCCAATCGCGCAGCCCGTCGCCCATCAGGTTCAGCCCCAGCACCGTAAGGACGATCGCCATGCCTGGAAACAGCGCCAGATGCGGCGCGATGCTGACCAGTGTCTGCGCGTCGGCCAGCATCCGACCCCAGCTGGGTGTCGGCGGCTGCGCGCCAAGGCCGACATAGGACAGCCCCGCCTCGGCCAGAATGCCCAGGGAAAACTGAATGGTGCCCTGCACGATCATCAGGTTGGCGATGTTGGGCAGGATATGTTCAACGCTGATGCGCGCCGACGATTTTCCCACCACACGGGCCGCCAGGATGAAATCGCGCCCCCACAGGCCCAGGGCGGCGCCCCGGGTCAGGCGGGCGAACACCGGCACGTTGAAAATGCCGATGGCGATGATCGCATTCACCGCCCCCGCACCGAAGGTGGCGGTGATCAGAATGGCGATGACAAGGCTGGGAAACGCAAAAATCAGATCGTTGCCCCGCATGATGAATTCGTCCAGCGCCCGACCGTGCCGCGCCGCCGCCGCCAGGCCCAGCGGAATGCCCAGCCCCATGCCGATGCCCACGGCCAGCAGCGCCACAGCGATGGAGGTGCGCGCACCCAGCATGATCATGCTCAGGATGTCGCGCCCGAAATGATCGGTGCCGAACCAGTGGGCGCCATTCGGCGGTTGCAACTTGTTTGGAATGTCCAGCGCTTCGATGTCGTAGGGCGTGAATACGAACGATACCAACGCCGCCAGAACGAACGTCCCGGTGAGGACGGCCCCGAGGATCAGGTTGCGCCTCATGTCCGGGCCCTGAGGCGCGGATCGACAACGGCATAGGCCAGATCGACGGCAAAGTTCACCACGATCACCGAAAAGACCAACAGCATGACGACAGATTCCACGACGATCAGGTCACGCGCACTGATGCTTTGGAAGACCAGCCGCCCGAGGCCGGGCAGAAAGAACACCTGTTCGATGATGATCGCCCCGGCCAGAAGGAAGGAAAATTGCAGCCCGATGATCGTCAGCACCGGGATCATCGCGTTGCGCAGAGCGTGGCGCCACAGCGTTTGCCGGCGGCTCAGACCCTTGGCGCGGGCGGTGCGGATGAAATCCTCGCCCAGCATGTCGAGAAGAGATGACCGCATGACCCGCGCCAAAATGGCCCCCTGGGGCAGCGCCAGGGCGATGGCGGGCAGGGTCAGCGCCTTGACCCCGCCCCAGAACCCCTTTTCCCAGCCGGGAAAGCCGCCGGCCGAAAACCAGCGCAGGTTGATCGCAAAGATCAGCACGCAGATCATCGCAAACCAGAAATTCGGCACCGCCACGCCCAGCTGTGTGGCGCCCATCACCACCGTATCGCCCAACGTGCCGCGCCGCGACGCGGCATAGATCCCGGCGGGAAAGGCGATGGCGGTGGACAGTCCAAGGGCATACAGCGCCAGTGGCAGCGAAACCCACATCCGCTCGGCAATCATCTGCGCCACCGGGCTGCGATAGGCGTAGGAAATGCCGAAATCGCCCTGTACCATACCGCCGACCCAGAGGAAATATCTCTGCAACCGGGGCACATCCAGCCCAAGTTCGGCGCGCAAGGCGGCCAGGGTATCAGGCTGTGCATTCAGGCCCAGCATGAATGACGCCGGATCGCCCGGCGCCACCTCGACCACCAGAAAGATCACGGCGCTGGCCACGATCAGCGAGATCACCAGAGACAGGGCGCGTTTCAGGGCATATCGAACCATGGGCCGACGTTAGGGGTGGATCGCGGGGCGGTCCAGCGGCATATTGGGTTGATCCATGTCAAGGCGCGCGCCACCGTGCCAGTGCAGGTTGCAACAGCTTAATCAAGGAGTTTTCTGTGTCTCACACCCCTCACGAACTGACCGAAGAGTTTCCAGACAAATTGGAAAAAATGCAGACCCTGAAGGAAACCGACGCGCATTTTCGCAAGCTTGTGGAAGAATATCACGATGTGAACCGCAAGATCCACGCAGCCGAATCAAACGTCACGCCGATGGATCAGTTCGCCGAGGAAGAGATGCGCAAACAGCGGATGCACCTGAAAGACGAGATTGCCCGGCTTCTGGCCTGAGCGTCTGTTTTCGCAAAAAGATTGGTTCCGCGTGCTGATGCGGGGCCAACCGGCGGCGCGCCATCACCGGCTGGGGTTATTGCCACCACGATCGCCCCATGTGGCGGCGCAGCCAGCCCCCCAGCGAGAAATGATCGCGGGGAATCAACAGGATCAGCGCAATGAAGGCGGCCATTACGGCCAGGTCGATCACCTGATTGCGGTTGATCGGAAAACCGTTGTCGTTCAGCGCGAAAGGGTCAAAGAACCCCTCCCAACGGCGGGTGACGGTGAACAGGTGCATCACCGCCAACCCACCATAAGACAACGCACGCAACAGCCCCAGCGCGGCGAGGGCGCACAGCAGGATCTGCACGCTGCCGGTGCCATAGATCTGGGTCAGCGACAGATCGACCTGATCGAAGTGGCGCGCCAGTTGTTGGTATTGGCCGGGCGTGATGATCTTGTGCGCGGCCCACAAAAAAATGAACCATGCCAGCCCCAACCGCAGGATCATCACGGCCAGCGCATCGCGCTTGTCGGCAGGAGTCAGCGGTTCGGGTTGCATGGGCGCGCCTTTCACAGATTTTCCGCTGCGTTAGCCCGGAAAGCGACCCCGATGAAAGGGGGCGCACGCCAAGGTGATCGCCTGACACAAGACGCCGGTTCCGGCAGGCGGCGGGGCGTGGCCGCGCCGCCGCCCCGGGTTCAGTTGGCCCAGCTTACGCCGGTCAGATCCACCGCCTGGGTCGGTTGGTTCAGCCACAGCCCTTGCAGCCCCGCCTTGGCGACCGTGGGAATTGCCAGTTCGAACAGATAGGCGTTCACATAATCGTCGGCGATCATCCGTTGGGCCTGCTGCAACAGCGCGGTGCGGCCCTCCGGGTCGGTGGTGGCGTTCAGTTTGTCCATGAGGGCGACAAACTCAGGCTTGCCATACTGGAAATAGTATTCGGGATTGGCGTAGATGCCGATGTCCATCGGTTCGGTGTGTGACACGATGGTCAGCCCGAAATCCTTGCCCTTGAACGTGTTTTCCAGCCACAGCGGCCATTCCTGGGTTTCGATTTCGGCAGTGATGCCGACCGCGCGCAGCTGGCTGGCGATGATTTCACCGCCGCGCCGCGCATAAGACGGCGGCGGCAGTTTCAGCGTGGTGGTGAACCCATCGGCCAGCCCCGCCTCGGCCAGCAGTTTCTTCGACATCGCGGGGTCGAATTGTGACAGATCGGTCAGATCGACATAGGCGGGGTTGTGGGGCGCGAAATGGGTGCCGATGGGGGTGCCCAGGCCGAACATCGCACCGTCGATGATTGCCTGTCGGTCGATGGCGTGGGCCACGGCGCGGCGCACGCGCACATCGTTGAAGGGCGGCATCTTGTTGTTCATCGCCAGGATCGTTTCACCCTCGGTGTTGCCGATCAGCACCTGAAACCGCGGATCGGCCTGGAATTGCGGCAGGTTTTCCGGGGCGGGAAAGCCGACGAAGGCATCCACATCCTCGGCCATGACGGCGGCGAAGGCGGCGGTGGGGTCTGAGATGAACTTGAACGTCGCGCGGTCCAGAAGGGCAGGAGTGCCCCAGTAATCGGGGTTTTTCACCAGATCAATCCGGTCGCCCTGCACCCATTGCGCGAATTTGAAAGCGCCGGTGCCGATCGGGGTGTTGGCGATTCCGGCAATGCTTTCGGGGGCCACGATCACGGCGTCGCCCCAGGCCATGTTGAACAGGAACATGCCCGTGGGCTGTTTCAGCGTCACTTTCACGGTCAACGGATTCACCACTTCGACCGTGTCGATGGGGGCGAACAGGCCCTTCTGGGCGTTGGTGCTGTCCTCGGCGCGGGCACGGTCGAGGCTGAATTTCACATCATCCGCATCCATCGTCGTGCCGTCATGAAACGTCACGCCGTCGCGCAGCGTGAAGGTATAGGTCAGCCCGTCTTCGGAAATCTCCCAGGATTGCGCCAGGCCGGGGATGATCGACCCGTCAGAGGCAAACCGCGTCAGCCCCTCGAACACGTTGGAATAAAGCACGGTGTCGATCGCCCCGGCAGCCCCCCCCGTGGGGTCAAGGTTTGGTGGCTCCAACTGCACGGCGACGGTGATGGCATCTTGCGCGGTGGCGGCTGTGGCGCCAAGGACAAGGAAGGCGAAAAGGGGGGTGAGGCGCATGGTGGTTCTCCCTGTCGGTCAGGTTTGTTCCGGCGCCAACAAGGCCACCAGGGACAGCGCCATGACCATCACGCTGTCCATCATGTCATCGACCCCGATCCATTCATCCGGCTTGTGCGCCAGTTCCAGAATGCCGGGGCCATAGGCGATACAGTTCTTCAGTTTGCCGATCCTGTCGATATGCTTTTGATCATAGGTGCCGGGCGAGGCGACGAATTCGGCGTCTTTGCCTGTCACCTGGCGGATTGCGGCGGCCACGGTGCGCGCCACCGGGGCGTCACGGTCGGTCATCGAGGGCAGGACGTGGTTCAATTCGCGCAGGTCATATTCGAAATTCGGGCGGGTGTGGACCAGACCGTCGAGAATGCCGCGCACCTCGTCGCGCACCTGGTCCAGCGGCTCTTCGACAAGAAACCGCCGGTCAATCACGATGCGGCACCGGTCGGGCACACAGTGCGAGGGCAGGGCTGTGCTGTCATGCGGGGTTTCGGCCTGGCCGCCATGAATCGAATTGATGTTCATCGTCGATTGGCGCGCCCCCTCGGGCACCACCGGCATATCGGTGCGCCGCGCCGCCATGGCCGGAAAAAGCCGATCCTCGAAAGCGTTCAGCACCGCGCCCATATGCCGGATCGCGCAATCACCGAGAAACGGCATCGAACCATGGGCAATTTCGCCAAACGTCTCGATCTCGGCCCACCAGCCGCCGCGATGGCCCAAACACACGCGATCCTTGTTCAATGGTTCGGGGATGATGACGTGCTGCACCCTCTCGGGGCTGAAATACCCCCGTTCGGCCAGATAGGCGACGCCGCCATAGCCGCCCGATTCCTCATCTGCGGTGCCGGAAATCTCGATCGCGCCGGCGAAATCCGGGAATTCGGCAATGAAGCATTCGGCGGCGATGATCGACGCGGCCAGACCGCCCTTCATGTCACAGGCGCCGCGGCCATAGATCCGCGCGCCGTGCCCGTCGTCAATCAGGGCACCGCCGAACGCATCCTGCGTCCAGCCAAGGCCGACATCGACGACATCGGTGTGCGAGTTGAAATGCACACACGGCCCGGCCCGGCCCCCGTCGCGGCGCGCGACGATGTTCCAGCGGGGGTATCTGTCGCAATCGCCCGGTGCGCCCTCGGCCCGCACGAGCTGGGTCTGGAACCCCGATGCGGTCAACCGCCGGTCAAGATAATCGCATATCGCGCCATAGTTTTCGCCGGGCGGGTTAAGGGTGGGGATGCGGATCAGATCCCGTGTCAGGGCGATCAGCGCGTCGCGGCTGTCGGCGATGCGGTCATGCAGACGGTCGTACAAGGGGTCCAATATCGGATCTGGGCTGTGTTTCATGGACCGACCTTGGCCGATGTCGGGCCCCGCGACAAGCGTCTGTTCTGTGCAAATCTACCCAGAAGCGGGTATGCACGAGGGCGACAGTGATAATTTGTTGCGGTGCCGGTGCGAATCCCTTTGAACAAGGCGACGAAATCTTGGCAGGATAGCAGCCATGTGGTGGGGGCAACCCGCCCGCGCAATTTGATCCTTTGGGAGGACTTCATGAAAAAATTCATCAAAGCGGCAAGCGTAGCTGTGTTGGCGCTGGTGCCCGGTGCGGCGATGGCGGCCTGCGACGCAGGCGAAACCGTCGTCAAGTTCAGCCATGTGACCAACACCGACAAGCACCCCAAGGGGATCGCCGCCAGCCTGTTGCAACAGCGGGTGAACGACGAAATGAACGGTACAATGTGCATGGAGGTGTTTCCGAATTCGACCCTGTACACCGACGAACAGGTGATCCAGGCGATGCTGCGCGGCGACGTGCAACTGGCCGCGCCTTCGCTGTCGCTGTTTGAGCCGATCACCAAGGCCTTTCGCCTCTTTGACCTGCCCTTCATGTTCAAGAACATCGAGGCGGTCGATGCGTTTCAGGCGTCTGAAACCGGGCGCAACATGCTGAACATGATGCAACGGCGCGGGTTGCAGGGGCTGGGATACTGGCACAACGGCATGAAGCAGATCAGCGCGAAAAAGCCGCTGCTGGTGCCCAGTGATGCGAATGGACTCAAATTCCGGGTGCAGCCATCCGACGTTCTGGTCGCGCAGATGGAGGCGCTGGGCGCTTCACCACAGCCAATGGCCTTTGCCGAGGTCTATGGTGCCTTGCAGACCGGGGTGGTGGATGGACAGGAGAACACCTGGTCGAACATCTATGGCCAGAAGTTTTTCGAGGTGCAGGACGGAATCACCGAAACCAACCACGGCATCATCGATTACATGGTTGTAACCTCGGTCGATTTTCTGGACAGCTTGGATGCACCGGTGCGCGATCAGTTCCTGACTATCGTGAACGAAGTCACTGCGGAACGCAACGCAGCCGTAACCGGTGTGGACCTGGAAGCGCGTCAGGCGATCCTCGACGCCGGCAGTGTGATCCGGGAACTGACAGCAGAACAACGTGCCGAATGGGTTGCTGTGATGAAGCCGGTCTGGGCGCAGTTCGCCGATGAGGTGGGCCAGGAAAACATTGATGCGGCGCAGGCGATCAACGACTCGATGTGAGCAGGCTGGCGGGATGACGCGCGTTGCGGGTCATGCCCGCAACGACGCCCCACCCGCCATCCCGTAAAAGGCCGCACCTGTCATGGGTGCGGCAGCTTTTTACTGCACCCTGGGAGAACAGGACATGAGTGCACCGGAATCGACCCGCAAGCATGGCTTTATCGACGAACTGGAAGAAACGCTGATCGCACTTTTGCTGGGGCTCATGACACTGTTGACCTTTGTCAACGTCGTGTTGCGTTATGGTTTCAACTCGTCAGTCATCTGGAGCCTCGAGGTGGTTCTGGTGATGTTCGCCTGGCTGGTGCTGCTGGGCATTTCCTATGGGTTCAAGGTGCGCGCCCATCTGGGGGTGGATGCGATCACCAACGTTTTGGCGCCCGGGCCCCGCAAGGTGGTGGCGCTTTTGGCGGCGGCCTTGTGTCTGGCTTATGCGCTGTTGTTTCTGAAGGGGGCCTGGGACTACTGGGCGCCTTTTGCTGATTTGCCCAAGACGACCGGGCGTTGGTTTCCCACCGGGCTGGACTGGGGCGCGCGACGCTTTGGGTTCACCGAAAGTGGCGATATCCCGATTCCGTTCGACTGGCTGAGAACCTGGCTGGAACAGACCTTCAACAGTTATGAGGAGGGGGGGCAGCGCACGGTTGACGCATACAGCAAGATGCCGGTGCTGGTGCCTTATGTGATCTTGCCGATTTCGGCGCTGTTGATGGTGTTTCGGGTGGGGCAGGCGATCCTGCGCGTCTGGCGGGATGAAGACGCCAGTGTGATTGTCAGCCACGAGGCCGAAGACGCTGTGGCAGAAGCCGCCGCCACCCTGCGCGGGAAGGTCTGAGCCGATGGAAGTTGCGCTGCTGTTCGTCCTTATCGTCGGCCTGCTGTTTCTGGGGGTGCCGATCGCGGTGTCCCTGGGGTTGTCGTCGATCGTGTTTCTTCTGGCGTTTTCCGATACATCTTTGGCCAGCATCGCCCAATCACTGTATCAGGCAATGGCGGGGCATTACACGCTATTGGCGATTCCGTTCTTTGTTCTTGCTTCATCCTTCATGTCCACCGGCGGGGTGGCCAAGCGGATCATCCGGTTTGCGATTGCCTGTGTCGGGCACCTGCACGGCGGGTTGGCGATTGCCGGGGTTCTTGCCTGCATGATGTTCGCGGCGCTGTCGGGGTCTTCGCCGGCAACCGTTGTGGCGATCGGCACCATCGTGATCGCGGCCATGCGTCAAGTGGGATATACGAAGGAGTTTGCAGCCGGTGTTATCTGTGTCGCCGGAACTTTGGGAATTCTGATCCCGCCGTCGATTGTGATGGTGGTCTATGCCAGTGCGACGGATGTGTCGGTGGGGCGGATGTTTCTGGCCGGAGTCATTCCAGGGGTTCTGGCCGGGGCAATGCTGATGGTTACGATTTACGTGATCGCACGACTCAAAAACATGCCCAAGGGCGAATGGCGCGGCTGGGGCGAAGTGTTTGAGAGTTTTCGTGACGCCGCCTGGGGGCTTTTGCTGATTGTTATCATCATGGTGGGGATTTACGGTATACCCGGTGTGACCAGCGCCATTTTCACCCCGACTGAGGCGGCGGCGGTTGCCTCGATGTATGCATTCTTTGTCGCGACGTTTATCTATCGTGACATGGGTCCGCTGGCGCAGGGCGAGGGGCGCGCACCTTTGCAGTTGCACCAGAGGCCGATGGCAGTGGTGACAGCGTTCTTTCACCGTGACACGCGCAATACCCTGCTGGATGCTGGAAAGTTGACGATCACGCTTATGTTCGTTATCGCCAATGCCTTGATCTTGAAACATGTTCTGACCGATGATCAGATTCCCCAAACAATTGCCAACGCGATGTTGAGCAGCGGTTTGGGGCCGATCACCTTTCTGATCATGGTCAACGTCATTCTGTTGATTGGTGGACAGTTCATGGAGCCTTCGGGACTGATCGTCATCGTGGCGCCTTTGGTGTTTCCGATCGCGATGGAGCTGGGGATCGATCCGATTCATCTGGGAATCATCATGGTGGTGAACATGGAAATTGGAATGATCACGCCGCCTGTCGGGCTGAACCTGTTTGTGACCAGTGGTGTTGCGGGCATGCCGATGATGGCGGTGGTCCGCGCCGCGCTGCCGTTTCTTGCCGTGCTGTTCGTGTTCCTGATCATCGTCACCTATGTTCCGTGGATTTCGACGGTGCTGCCAACGGCAGTCATGGGTCCCGAGACCATCATAAAATAGGAACAGACTTGTTGGCGCATGGCCGTCGGCAAGGATATATGAAAAACCAAAGATGCAATGGCGCTGCCCCGAAATTCCGGATTCCTGGATGAAGGGCTTATCCGCTTTGATCCGGTGCTGCACGATGTTGATTGTTCGGGCTTGCAAAGCAATTTGATTGTGTAACGTACTGCGCATGTCAGCGCCTTGGAAAACCGATATTTCGATGTCCCGCCCGGCATTTGACGGGCGCCGCCTTGACAAGGATGTGTGCGCGCAATTTCTTTCGGAATGGCTCTGGCCGCAGGGCTTTGTCAGCCGCCTTGCGGCATCTGCAAAGGCCGCCCACTGAAGCGAAAACGCCCGACCCGGCATTGGGTGCATCGCGTGTTCTTCAACCTGAAACGATGGGCGAAAGGGGTGTTTCACGGCATCAGGGAACGTCAACTGCAACGCTATCTTGATAAGTGTGTGTTTCGAAGACACATGCGCAGTGGCTTCGGCACGCTGCCGGGGATCGGCCTTTCATCGTCGACATTCCGCGATTTTGTCGATCAGCGAGTCTGAATAGCGTTATTTGCGCGAAAATGGCAGTACTCAGATGACCAAAAGTCGCGGAAAATCACTCGACGATGAAGATCAGATCACGACCGTGAGGATGGCGAGCCCAACATGTCGTGCTCACCGGAAGGGAAGGGATGAGCCTTGCTGCGATCCATGGAACAAGCTGATCAGTACCCCCGAGCGCATCATCTCCATCGGACACCGACAGTAGGCCAAAAGTTCCAATCAGCGCAGGTTGTTGCTATGAGACAGGATGACCACGTCGGCGGTGCGGCTTTCCATCTCAGCTCCGCCGCGGATCAACGTGATTTGGCCTTGATACCGGCCCTTCGGCCACCCCTCTGGTGGGGCGCGGCGGCCGACCGCCCGGAAAAACTGTGCCTGCGATTTTTCCAGCGTAGCCGCCTGCGACACGATCATTCCATCGGGGCCGATAATTTCCAAGATGACCGAATCGCCCTTCATGCCACCAAAGGCAAAACCCCAGATCACAAGGGCCGGCGCCGTGTCGGGCAATGTCACCACGCCTGCCGTGCCGGCGCGCACCGAATCGAACGTGGGCACCGCCGCGGCAAATCCCGCAGAGATCAGCCCACCCGGGCGATATTCCGGCGGGGTTTTCCACAGTGATTGCCCTGCCGCCGCGTCACAGCCCGAGGTGCCCGCAGCGTTGAACGGATCGACGACCTTTCCATCGCGCCGCACGGACAGGTGCAGGTGCGGAAATTCTGTTGCACCGCTCAGCCCGACCTGGCCGATCACGGTGTCGATGCCAACGCTTTGGCCTTTGCGCACCGTCACCGAGCGGCGCTTGAGATGGCAATACTGTGTTTCCCAGCCGCCGCCATGGTTTACGACAACACCGTTTCCACATTCTTTATCGGTGATGTCAGGCGGGTTTTCGGTGTTTTGCAATTGATCTGCCAACCCATCGCGCACCGCTGCAACAATACCGGGGGCAGCCGGAAAAACATCTACACCTGTTGTGACAGCGGCGAGCGAGGGCAAAGCGAAATCAGTGCCCTTGTGTCCGTCATAGCTGAGCAGGCCGCAGGTATGATCTGCGGCGCCCAACCCCGGATCGCTGTCGGTGTATTGCTGGATGAAACATGTCTTGCCCAAGGTGCAATCCAAAGGCAATTCCAGAACAAGCTCTCTCGCGGCGACGGGCGCCGCGAGAAGAACCAGTATCGCCGTCAGACAAAGCCGCAAGTGCCAGTCTCAGTCGGCCGTCAGCAGCGGCGGCTTTTTACTGGCCAGCCGGCGGGTTTCGGGCGGCTCGATCGTCAGGTCGATCTTGCCGTCTTTCACCCCCACCTTGACAATGCCGCCCTTGGCCAGTTTGCCGAACAAAAGCTCTTCAGCCAGCGGTTTCTTGATGTACTCTTGAATCACCCGGCCCAGCGGGCGCGCGCCCATCTTGTCGTCATACCCTTTGTCGCCCAGCCACTTTGCGGCCTCCGGCAAGAGTTCGATCTGAACATTGCGGTCCATCAACTGTGCCTCAAGTTGCAGAACGAACTTTTCGACCACTTGCAGAATCACCTCTTTCGGCAGAGCGCCAAAGCTGATGATCGCGTCCAGTCGGTTACGGAATTCTGGGGTGAAGGTGCGCTCGATCGCCGCAGTATCTTCCCCCTCGCGCTTGTCGCGCCCGAAACCGATGGCGGCCCTCTGCATGTCCGACGCCCCGGCGTTGGATGTCATGATCAGGATCACATTGCGAAAATCGACGGCGCGGCCGTTGTGATCGGTCAGCTTGCCATGATCCATGACCTGCAACAGGATGTTGAACACATCGGGGTGGGCTTTTTCGATTTCGTCCAGCAACAGCACGCAATGCGGGTGCTGATCGACACCATCGGTCAACATGCCCCCCTGATCAAAGCCGACATAGCCCGGAGGCGCACCGATCAGGCGGGAAACCGCGTGTTTCTCCATGTATTCCGACATGTCGAAACGCAAAAGCTCAACGCCCAGAGTATCGGCCAGTTGTTTTGCAACTTCGGTTTTGCCCACGCCGGTGGGGCCGGCAAACAGATAGTTGCCGATTGGTTTTTCCGGTTCGCGCAGGCCTGCGCGGGCCAGCTTGATCGCCGACGACAGGGCGGTGATCGCCTCGTCCTGACCGAACACCACGCGTTTCAGCGCGCCCTCAAGATCGCGCAGCACCTCTGCATCGTCTTTTGAGACGTTCTTGGGCGGAATGCGGGCAATCTTGGCCACGACGGCTTCGATCTCTTTTACCCCAATGGTTTTGCGACGTTTCGATTCGGCGACAAGATGCTGCGCCGCGCCGGCCTCGTCGATCACGTCGATCGCCTTGTCGGGCAACTTACGGTCATTGATATAGCGCGCCGACAATTCGACCGCAGTGCGGATCGCGTCTGCCGTATACTTGATATGGTGATGATCCTCGAAATATTCCTTCAACCCTTTCAAGATCTTGATCGTATCCTCGACCGATGGTTCGGATACGTCAATCTTCTGGAACCGGCGCGACAGGGCGCGATCCTTTTCGAAATGCTGGCGGAATTCCTTATAGGTGGTCGACCCCATGCAGCGCAGCTTGCCGCCCTGCAAGGCAGGCTTCAGCAGGTTGGACGCATCCATGGCACCGCCCGAGGTGGCACCGGCACCGATGACAGTGTGGATTTCGTCGATGAACAGCACGGCATCGGGATGTGCCTCAAGTTCGGTCACAACCGCCTTGAGCCGTTCCTCGAAATCGCCGCGATACCGGGTGCCGGCCAGCAATGCGCCCATGTCCAGGCTGTAGATCGTCGCAGATGACAGAACCTCGGGCGTTTCGCCACGCACGATTTTCAGGGCAAGCCCTTCAGCAATGGCTGTCTTGCCCACGCCGGGGTCGCCCACCAGCAGGGGGTTGTTCTTGCGGCGGCGGCACAGCACCTGAATGCAACGTTCCACCTCGTGTTCGCGGCCGATCAGCGGATCAATGTCGCCTTTGCGCGACTTGCTGTTCAGATCGACGCAATATTTGGCCAGTGCCGATTCCTTTTTGTCGCCGTCTTCAACCTGACTGGTTTCCTCGTGTTCGGTTGCACCCGTTACAGGGCGCGCTTCGCCAAAGGACGGATCTTTGGCAACACCATGGGCGATGAAATTCACCGCATCATACCGCGTCATTTCCTGTTCCTGGAGGAAGTAGGCGGCGTTCGATTCCCGCTCGGCGAAGATGGCGACCAATACGTTGGCGCCGGTCACTTCGTTGCGGCCCGAGGATTGCACGTGGATCGCTGCGCGCTGGATCACGCGCTGGAAAGCGGCAGTCGGCACCGCCTCAGACCCATCGACATCGGTGATCAGCGTCGACAGATCGTCGTCAATGAAATCGACCAGAGTCGATTTCAGGTCTTCCAGATCGACGGAACAGGCCTGCATCACCTTGGCTGCATCAGGCTCGTCGATCAGCGCCAGAAGCAGATGTTCCAGCGTGGCGAGTTCGTGTCGGCGGGCATTGGCCAAGGCCAGCGCAGAATGAATGGCTTGCTCGAGAGTCGTTGAAAATGAAGGCACCGCCGTGCTCCTTCCTGTCTTGGGTCGGAAAGCAATTTCCCCATCCGACCGTGGCCTCTTAATCTTAAAGCTTGGTTGTTTAACGCCATGCTTCAAGGATTTTCTTTGTGCAAGCGATCACATTTTAACCAAGTGTGACGTTTGAACGGGGTCGTTGACCGAGAATCAATCCTTTCAGAACCGATCTTTCCTGGCCCGCAGCGCGGCGAAGACCTCGGCGTCGCTGTGTCCTGTCAAAGATAGGGTCTCTTTCACCTTGGGCAAGTAGACGCGCAGGAACGGATTGGTGGCCAGTTCATCCGACAGGACCGATGGCACCGTGGGGTGCCATTCGGCACGGTCTGCCGCAATCCGGGCGGCGCGCGCGATCAGCTCTGCGTTGTCAGGTTCGACGCTGAGGGCGAATTCGGCGTTTTTTGCGGTGTATTCGTGCCCCGAGCAAACGAGGGTTTCGGGCGGCAGCGCGGCCAGCTTCTGTAAACTGGCCCACATGGTTGGCGCGTCGCCTTCGAACAACCGCCCACAACCGAGGGCCATCAGGCTGTCCCCGGTAAAAACCGCCCCGGCGTCGGGGATGTAATAGGCAAGGTGACCGAGGGTATGGCCTGACACGTCCAGAACGTGAATGGTGTGACCGGAAAACACGAAGGTGTCACCATCAGACACCGCACGGCTGAGCGGTGGCAGGCGGTGGGCATCGGCGGCGGCGCCGGTAACGCGCAGATAGGCATCGTGGGCAACAACCCCGGCCAACCCCTGGATATGGTCATGGTGGTGGTGGGTAATCAGGATGTCGGTCAGGCTCCACCCGCGCTGTTGCAGCATCGCGATGATCGGCTCGGCCTCGGGAATGTCGACCAGAAGGGTTGCCCCGGTATCACTGTCGTTCAGCAGGAATGCATAGTTGTCAGACAGGCAGGGCACGGTGACAAGGGTAAGGGGCATGGTCTTTGGCCTTTGGTTTTCCTATGTTACTGTCAGAGTTGCAGCAATCGGGCGCTTGGGCAATGCATCTGGACGTTCTCGATCTTCGGACCTTTTATTATCGCACGTCGCTTGGGCGCGCGGCGCAAAGGGCAGTGCGCGGCCAGATGCTGGCCCTGTGGCCGCCGCAACAGGGGCAGACCGTGGTGGGGTTCGGCTTTGCCGTGCCGCTGTTGCGGCCCTATCTGGGCCAGGCGGAACGGGTGATCGGCCTGATGCCGGGGCCGCAGGGGGTTATGCCCTGGCCTGCGAGTATGCCGAATGTGTCTGTGCTGTGCGAAGAAACGCTCTGGCCGCTCGAGCCCGGCTCGGTCGATCGGCTGGTTCTGTTGCACGGCCTGGAAACCAGCGAAAACCCGACATCTCTGCTGGATGAATGTTGGCGTGTGCTGCGCCCGGCAGGGCGGGCACTGTTCATTGTGCCCAATCGTGCGGGGCTCTGGGCGCGGCGCGACCGAACGCCGTTCGGCTTTGGCCGGCCCTACAGTCTGAGTCAGCTTGTCGCGCAGCTGCGCCTTGCGCGGTTCGAGCCAGAGCGCCATGTCGCCGCGCTTTTCCAGCCACCCTCGGAAAAACGGTTCTGGCTGAACGCAGGGGCGTTCATCGAAGGCGTGGGCCAAAAGATTTCCGGGCGCTACGCCGGCGGGGTGCTGATGGTAGAGGTCAGCAAACAGACGCCGGCCACCCCGGGACCGGGCATTCGATCGGCCGCGCGCCGGCCGCTGCGCGTGCTGGACGGTCTGGGTGTGCCGGGGGCCAATCCGATTTGATCCCATCGCGCCGATCCAGACAGAAATTGCTTTGCGGTGCCGCAAGGGTGCCGTAACGTCAGGGCATTGCAGAATATCCAGAAAGTCATTCCAATGCCCGTCATAGACGCAGCCCGTTTCCAGGCCGAAGCCCGGCGCATCAACCCCAACATGGGGCGAATCAAAAAAAGTTCGCTCGATCCGATCTTCAAATTGCTGGGCGACCATCCCCGCACGACGCTGGCCCCGCAGTTGCACGACCAGATACAAGAGCTGATCCACTTCCTGCCTTTCGAGACGCACCAGAAATACGCAGCGGCGTTGCAGGTTCTTGAACAGGGCGGGCTCAAAATCTGTGGGCGCCCGGTTTCGCCCACGATGCATTTTGCGCGATTCGACGAAGGCACTTATGCCTATGTCGGCAAAACCCACGACGGGCAGGACAAGTTGGTCAACCTGTCGCCCGGATCACTGCACCACGTCTTCGATTTCAAATGGAAAAGCTCGACTGGCAACATGCAGTCGCTTGCCACGGTCTGGACCCGCGAACATGTTCGCTTTCGCACGCCTCAGCGCAACCCGCCGTTCAATGATGTGAACCCCCCCGACATGGAGTTCTACTGGGGTGAAACGACCGGAGCGACAGCAGGATTCGGGCGCGACGATCATTCGACCAAGCCGCCGGTGCTGATCTGCCGTTATCCTTGGGTGACGGGGGCCTGTATTGCCGAACAATGGTATCAATACAGCCTGGATGGCCAGATCTGGAAAAATATTCCCGAGGCGGCTTATCTGCTGCACAAAGGTGTGCGCCAATCCAAGGGCGTGTGGGTGTTTTATTTTCGCAAATGCAACTGGGCGCCACACAACCCGGTGGGCTTCAACTTCGAGGCTGAATATCCGTTGGGTGCGCCGATTTCCCATCCGCCAAAGGCGGGGCAGAGTTTCATGCGCAACAACGGATCCGAGGCCCAGATTGCCGATTTCGGTCGGCTGGTCAGCCGACGGTGAGGTCGCGCGCCGCGGCAAGACATCAAACATTGTGCGCCACATTGCCGCAGTGCAACGCCGGGCGCGCCGGGCCTTTTCAATCCGGCTGTTCCATAGCCTTCCAGTGGCGCTTCGCCTGTGTTAAGCGGTTGCGGGTGCAAAATTGCTCTGCTACATGAGCGCCAACTTTGATGACGCGGCCGTGATGGGCGTGTCTTTTCAACTGCCCAGACCGGACCGTCCCGCGGCCCGGTTGATGGCATAAAGACATCGAAAGGGTGGACGTGTCCGAACCAGCTTCGATTTCCACGGGGATTGCCGGGCGCTATGCCGCCGCTGTGTTCTCACTGGCCCAGGAAAATAATGCGCTTTCCGCACTTGAAACCGACATCGACGCGCTGGACGCGGCGCTGTCTGACAGCGCGGATTTTCGGACGCTGATCCACTCGCCCCTCTTCACCCGTGAGCAGCAAGAAGCCGCAATAGGTGCCTTGGCGGAAAAGATGGGTCTGGGCGCGACGGTGGCCAACACATTGCGCCTGATGGCGACCAAGCGGCGCCTGTTTGTCCTGCCTCAGCTGGTTACGGCCTTGCGGGGGCTGATTGCGCGGCATAACGGCGAGATTACTGCCGAGGTTGTCGTCGCCACCAAGCTCAGCGATGCACAACACGGCGCCTTGTCCGAGGCGCTGAAAAAGGCGGTTGGCAAGGACGTAAAGATAAAACTGGCTGTTGATCCGCGATTGATCGGCGGTCTTGTCGTCAAAGTCGGCTCGCAGATGATCGACACGTCGATCCGCGCGAAGCTGAACGCACTCCAGAACACAATGAAAGAGGTCGGATAAATGGGTATCCAAGCAGCCGAAATTTCTGCGATCCTCAAGGAGCAGATCAAAAACTTCGGGCAAGACGCCGAAGTGGCCGAGGTGGGCCGCGTGCTGTCGGTTGGTGACGGGATTGCCCGCGTCCATGGTCTCGACAATGTGCAGGCTGGCGAAATGGTTGAATTCCCTGGTGGAATCCAGGGTATGGCGCTGAACCTTGAAACCGACAACGTGGGGATCGTGATTTTCGGCACCGACCGCGACATCAAGGAAGGTGACATCGTAAAGCGCACCAATTCCATCGTGGACGTGCCCGCCGGTGACGGCCTGTTGGGCCGGGTTGTCGACGGTTTGGGCAATCCGATCGACGGCAAGGGGCCGATCAACGCGACCGAACGCCGGGTGGCCGACAGCAAGGCACCGGGCATCATCCCGCGCAAATCGGTGCACGAACCCATGGCGACCGGCCTGAAGGCCGTTGACGCGATGATCCCGGTTGGCCGAGGCCAGCGCGAATTGATCATCGGTGACCGGCAGACCGGCAAGACAGCCATCGCACTGGACACGATCCTGAATCAGAAGTCGTATAACGACGCCGCAGGTGATGACGAATCAAAAAAGCTGTACTGCATTTATGTTGCCATCGGGCAAAAACGCTCGACCGTGGCGCAGTTGGTGAAGAAACTGGAAGAAACCGGCGCGATCGAATATACCACCATCGTCGCTGCCACCGCATCTGATCCGGCACCCATGCAGTTTCTGGCGCCCTATTCCGCCACTGCGATGGCCGAATTTTATCGCGACAATGGCCGTCACGCACTTATCATCTATGATGATTTGTCGAAACAGGCCGTCGCCTATCGCCAGATGTCGCTGTTGCTGCGTCGTCCGCCCGGTCGCGAAGCCTATCCGGGCGACGTGTTCTATCTGCACTCTCGTTTGCTGGAACGCTCGTCGAAATTGAACGAGGAAAACGGCTCTGGATCGTTGACCGCATTGCCGATCATCGAAACCCAGGGTGGCGACGTGTCAGCGTTCATTCCGACCAACGTGATTTCGATCACCGACGGTCAGATATTTCTGGAAACCGAGCTGTTTTATCAGGGCATCCGCCCGGCTGTAAACACCGGTCTGTCGGTGTCGCGCGTCGGGTCTTCCGCCCAGACCGATGCGATGAAATCCGTTGCGGGGCCGGTCAAACTGGAACTGGCGCAGTATCGCGAAATGGCGGCCTTTGCGCAGTTCGGGTCGGATCTCGATGCTTCGACCCAGCAGTTGCTGAACCGAGGCGCACGCCTGACCGAACTGATGAAACAGCCGCAGTATTCGCCACTGACCAATGCGGAAATCGTTTGCGTCATTCTGGCCGGCACCAAAGGCTATCTCGACAAGATCCCGGTCAAATCTGTGGGTCGGTTCGAGGCGGGGCTGTTGAATCACCTGCGGTCCAAGCACAGTGAACTGCTGGACTGGATCACCAAGGAAGACCCCAAGGTGAAAGGCGATGCCGAAGACCGCATTCGCAAAGCGATCGGTGAATACGCCGCCGACTTCGCCGCCTGAGCCCCCCGGAAGGACAGCTGAATGCCCAGCCTCAAGGATCTCAAAAACCGCATCGCGTCGGTCAAATCGACGCGCAAGATCACCAAGGCCATGCAGATGGTCGCGGCCGCAAAACTGCGCCGCGCCCAGGACGCCGCCGAGGCCGCCCGCCCCTATGCCGAGCGGTTCAATGCCGTGATGGCGGGCTTGGCCCAGGCGGCCCAAGGCAGCGATTCGGCACCCCGCCTGCTGGCCGGAACGGGCGACGAACAGACCCATCTCCTGGTGGTGATGACCGCTGAGCGCGGGCTGTGCGGCGGCTTCAACTCGTCCATCGTAAAGAAAGCGAAGGTGCGGATCGAGGCCCTGCTGAAGGGTGGGAAGACGGTCAAGATCCTGACCGTTGGAAAAAAGGGACGCGACCAGTTGCGCCGCGATTACCGCGACCATCTTGTCGGCCATGTCGATCTGACCGAGGTCAAGCGCGTCGGTTATGTCAACGCACAGGACATCGCCAGGGACGTGTTGGGCCGGTTCGATGCGGGCGACTTCGACGTTTGTACGATTTTCTTCAGCAAGTTCGTGAATGTGGTCAGTCAGGTTCCGACCGAGTTGCAGATCATCCCGGCGACGTTCGAGCCCGCCGAGCAAAGCACCCTGTATGATTATGAGCCAAGCGAGGAAGGCATCCTTGCCGATCTTCTGCCGCGCAACATCGCCACGCAAATCTTTACCGCATTGTTGGAAAACGCGGCGTCTGAACAAGGTGCACGTACCGGCGCAATGGACAATGCAACGCGCAATGCGGGCGATATGATCGACCGGCTGACGATCGAATTTAACCGCTCGCGCCAGGCCGTGATTACCAACGAGCTGATCGAAATCATTTCGGGCGCGGAAGCGCTCTAAGACGAACCGGAGACAAGAAATGGCTGATAACAAAGGCAAGATAACTCAGGTCATCGGTGCTGTCGTCGATGTGCACTTTGATGGCGAACTGCCGCAGATTCTGAACGCGCTGGAAACCGACAACAACGGCAAGCGGCTGGTGTTGGAAGTGGCGCAGCACCTGGGTGAAAACACCGTGCGCACCATCGCCATGGATGGCACCGAGGGTCTTGTGCGCGGCACTGCTGTGAACGACACCGGCGGCCCGATCATGGTGCCGGTCGGCAACGCCACCCTGGGGCGTATCCTGAACGTGATCGGCGAGCCTGTGGACGAAGGCGGCCCGGTCGAGGCCGACGAATACCGCTCGATCCACCAGCCCGCACCCGATTTCGCGGCCCAGGCGACCAGTTCGGAAATCCTGGCAACGGGGATCAAGGTGATCGACCTGCTGGCGCCCTATTCCAAGGGCGGCAAGATCGGATTGTTCGGCGGCGCCGGCGTGGGCAAGACGGTTCTCATCATGGAGCTGATCAACAACATCGCCAAGGTGCACAGCGGGTTTTCGGTGTTTGCCGGTGTCGGTGAGCGCACCCGTGAAGGCAACGATCTGTATCATGAGATGATTGAATCCGGCGTCATCGTGCCTGACAATCTGACCGAATCGAAAGTGGCCCTCGTCTATGGCCAGATGAACGAGCCGCCGGGAGCCCGGATGCGCGTTGCCCTGTCGGGTCTGACCCTCGCCGAACAGTTCCGCGACCAGTCGGGTACCGACGTGTTGTTCTTCGTCGACAACATTTTCCGCTTTACCCAAGCCGGTTCCGAGGTGTCGGCGCTGTTGGGCCGCATCCCCTCGGCGGTGGGCTATCAGCCGACATTGGCCACCGATATGGGGGCGTTGCAGGAACGTATCACCTCGACCAAAGCTGGTTCGATCACTTCGGTTCAAGCGATCTATGTGCCCGCCGACGACCTGACCGATCCGGCGCCCGCCACGTCCTTTGCGCACCTTGACGCCACCACGGTGCTGTCGCGTGCCATTTCCGAATTGGGCATTTATCCTGCGGTGGACCCGCTCGATTCAACCTCACGCATCCTTGACCCCGCCGTCGTTGGCGAGGAACATTACCAAGTGGCGCGTGACGTGCAGGGCATTCTTCAGCGGTACAAATCGTTGCAGGACATCATCGCCATCCTCGGGATGGACGAACTGAGCGAAGAAGACAAACTGACCGTCGCGCGGGCCCGCAAGATCCAGCGCTTCCTGAGCCAGCCGTTTGACGTGGCGAAAGTGTTCACCGGGTCGGACGGCAAGCAGGTTCCGCTTGAAGAAACCATAAAGTCGTTCAAAGCGGTGGTCGCCGGTGAATATGACCATCTGCCCGAAGGTGCGTTCTATATGGTCGGTGGCATCGAGGACGTGATCGCCAAGGCCCAGAAAATGGCCGCGGACGCCGCGTAAGATAGTGCGGCGCGCCTGCTGGGGCGCGCCGATCCAGCCTGAACAGGAGCCGACATGGCCGACACGATGCATTTTTCTCTCGTCAGCCCCGAGCGCAGCCTGGCCGCCATGCAGGTCACCGAGGTGCAGATCCCCGGTGCCGAGGGTGATCTGACGGCAATGCCGGCGCATGCGCCGACAATCACCACCCTGCGCCCCGGCCTGTTGCGGGCGTCCGGCCCGGAGGGTGTCAGTGAATATTTGGTAACCGGGGGCTTTGCCGAAATCGGTGCCGAGGGCGTGACTGTCCTGGCCGAACGGGCGATGCCGCGCGGCGATGTCACCCAGAAAGATTTCGACGCATTGCTGGCAGAAGCCGCCGAATTGCATGAAAAAGCAAAGGCAACTTTCGTCAATCAACCCGGTCCGGTGGATGACGCCGCCAAACTTTTGGCTGACATGGTGGCCGTCGGCACCCATATCGGGCTGTCGAGCAAGTCTTGATCGCCGGACCCGAGCGGATTTGTTGTTGCGGATGGCTCCGGTAACGTACCGGGGCTATTTTTTTGCCTGTTTGCGGCATTACATCCGCCAGCATAAGGGACACGGGATGCGGCGTTTCGATATGCGGGTTCTGGGCATCCTCCAAGGCTCGGTTGTATTGTTTTCAGACTACAAGGACAATGGCCAGATGTGGGCGGGCGAGGGCGATCGGGAAATGCAGCGTGAGGTGCTTTTTTCCGAACCGTTCCGTGAACCGCCAGTGGTGCAGGTATCAATGTCGATGTTTGACATTGACCAAAAGACCAACCCACGCGCCGATCTGTCGTTCAACCGCGTCACCTGTGGTGGATTCTGGATCGCCTTCCGCACCTGGGGCGATACCCGGGTGGCGCGGATTCGCGCCGATTGGATGGCTCTTGGGCCGGTTCAAGACGATGATGACTGGCAGGTGGATTGACGTCAGTCCGCCTTTGCGCATCGGGGTTTGTTTTCGGCGGCAAGAAAAGCCCGGCTTCAGTGCAGCTCTGCGACGGGGATGATCGGAAAGAACCGCCTGCCCGACCACAGGCCGAACCAGTCTGCGCCGTTGTGGCGGGCCGGTTCCCCAAGATCGACAAGCCGGTAGAAACTTTTGCGATCTATCAGCGCCTCCATACCGCCGCGCACCATGACATAGGGCGAAGGTTCGCCATTGTCGGGGTTGCGCTGCACACGGATCGGATGATCCGCGCCTGCTGTCATGCTGTCTGCAACATTGGTGTGGAAGGTGATGTTTTGATCCGGGCCGGTGCCGGCCACGTCGAAATCGACGGCGACGAAGGGCGCATCGTCCACGGTGATTCCCACCTTCTCGACAGGGGTGACGAGGAAATATTGATCGCCTTCCCGCTTCAGAATGGTTGAAAACAGCCGTACCAGCGGTTTGCGGCCTATCGGCGTACCCAGATAGAACCAGGTGCCGTCGCGCGCGATACGGATGTCGAGATCGCCGCAAAACGGTGGGTTCCAAAGGTGAACCGGCGGCAACCCGCCTTTCGATGCGGCACGGGCACTGGCGGCCAGCCCTTCGGCGGTGGGTTTCACGATGTTTTGTCCCAGTGTTGCTTTTGCCATTTGTCGTTCCCGCCATAGTTCTATCTGATAGACATATAAGCACCGCAGGAGGGATGTCATGGCCGAGGCTGACGCGCTGATCGCTGAGATCGAAGTTTTGGGCGAAAAGCTGGGTCTGGCAAAGGCCAGCATCACCCGGCGGTTCATCGGGCAGGAAGGCGTTGTCGATCTTGTGCTGTCGGCGCTGCTGTGTGGCGGGCATGGGTTGTTGATCGGGCTGCCCGGTCTGGGCAAGACGCGGCTGGTCGACACGCTGAGCACTGTGATGGGTCTGAATGGCGCGCGGGTGCAATTCACCCCCGATCTGATGCCGGCAGATATTCTGGGATCTGAGGTTCTGGAAACTGCGCCAGACGGGTCACGGGCGTTTCGTTTTATCGAGGGGCCGATCTTTTGCCAGCTTTTGCTGGCCGATGAGATCAACCGCGCCAGCCCGCGCACCCAGTCGGCGCTGTTGCAGGCGATGCAGGAAAACTCGGTCACGGTGGCCGGTCAGCCCCATGCCTTGGGCGTGCCGTTTCATGTTCTGGCCACCCAGAACCCGATCGAGCAGGAAGGCACCTATCCTCTTCCCGAGGCGCAGTTGGACCGGTTTCTGGTGCAGATTGACGTTCCCTATCCCAACCGTGCGACCGAGCGTGACATCCTGATTGCCACTACGGGTGTGCAAGAAGAGCAATCAACCAATGTTTTTTCGGCGGCCGAACTGCTGTCCGCACAGAGGTTGCTGCGCCGGATGCCGGTGGGCGAGGCGGTGGTCGAAACAATTCTCGATCTGGTGCGCGCCTGTCGTCCGGGCGATGACACGGCGTCGGATGCGGTGAAGGCATCCGTGGGGTGGGGCCCCGGCCCGCGGGCGGCACAGGCGCTGATGCTGACGGTGCGCGCACGGGCTTTGCTGGATGGGCGGCTTGCGCCTTCGGTTGAAGATGTGGCGGCCATGGCGGCGCCGGTTCTGAGCCACCGCATGGCGCTGACCTTTGCGGCGCGGGCGCGGGGGGAAAGTCTGCCACAGGTGATTTCGCGCGTGGTCGCCCAGATCACCCGGATTGAGGCCGCTGCATGAGCATTGCCGCCGATCTGCGCGCCAATGCCGAGGTTGTGGCGGCCCCGCTGCCCGCTTTGTTGGCGGATGCGCAGCATCTGGCACAGTCGGTTCTGTTGGGTGCGCACGGGCGGCGGCGGGCCGGGATGGGCGATGAGTTCTGGCAATATCGCCCCGCCTTGCCGGGCGATGAGGCGCGGATGATTGATTGGCGCCGGTCGGGCCGCAGCGATGCGCATTTCGTGCAGGAAAAGGAATGGCAGGCCGCGCAGTCGGTTCTTCTTTGGGTGGATGGCGCGCGCAGCATGGATTTTGCGTCGGACAAGGCGCTGCCCACCAAGGCGGCGCGCGCGCGGCTGTTGGCGATGGCGGTGGCGATCCTGCTGGTGCGGGGCGGCGAGCGGGTGGGCCTGTCCGGCGTTGGTCTGCCGCCGCGGTCTGGGCCAGTGCAACTGTTGCGTCTGGCTGTGGCTCTGTCGGACGTGTCCGAGGCGCCGGAGTATGGCGCGCCCGAAACGCGTGGGATGCTGCCCCGATCGCGCGCGCTGTTCGTTTCGGATTTTTTGGGCGATCCGGCACCGGTAACGGCGGCACTGACCAAAGCGGCGGACCGGGGTGTCAAGGGCGCGATCCTGCATGTGCTGGACCCGCAGGAAGAGGCGTTTCCCTTTGACGGGCGCACGATATTCGAATCGATGGGCGGGTCGGTGCGCCACGAGACGTTGAAGGCGGGTGATCTGCGTGATCGCTATCTGCATCGGCTGGCGGAACGCAAGGCGCTGCTTTCCGATCTGGCGCGCGCCACCGGCTGGCAATACCACTGCCATCACACGGGGCAGAGCGCGGCGTCGGCGCTGTTATGGCTGTTTGGCGCGTTGGAGCATGACCACTGATGTTCACCCTTGCCGGTATAGGTTTCACCGCCCCTTGGCTGCTGCTGGGCCTTGCTGCGTTGCCGATCCTGTGGATTTTGCTGCGCGCCGTGCCGCCTGCGCCGATCCGCCGCCGGTTTCCCGGTGTGGCGCTGTTGCTGGGGTTGAAGGACGCCGACCAACAGAGCGACAAGACGCCGTGGTGGTTGTTATTGCTGCGCACTTTGGCGGTGGCGGCGGTGATCCTCGGCTTTGCCGGCCCTGTGCTGAACCCGGACGACAGGCAGCCGGGAACCGGGCCGATGCTGGTGGCGGTTGATGGCACCTGGGCCGATGCCCGCGACTGGCCGCGGCGGCTGGATCGTATTGGCGTGGCGCTGGATGAGGCGTCGCGCGGCGGTCGTGCGGTGGCCATCGTCACGCTGACCGATCTGCCGCCGCCTGATCAGGGGGGCGATTTGCCGTTTCAGGCCGCCGATGCCTGGGCCACGCGCCTGGCAAACCTGACGCCCCGGCCCTGGCCCGTTGCGGCCTCGGCGGTGTTGGAATGGGCCGACAGTCTGGCTGGCGGTTTTGAGACGCTGTGGTTGTCCGACGGGTTGGATCACCCTTGGCGCGCCGATGTTCTGGCGGCGTTCGAGGCGCACGGCCCGGTGCGGGTGTTCGAAAGCCCGCGCCCGGTGCTGGCCCTGCGCCCCGCGCGGTTCGAAGATGGTGCGATTGCCTTGTCGGCGCTGCGGGCGGTCGCCGGGGCGGATCAGCCAGTCGAGGTCAGCGGTTATGGTCTGGACCCGAACGGGGTGGAACGGGAACTGGCGCGCGCAACGATGACATTTGGTGTGGACGAAACGATGTCCGACATCGCGCTGTCCCTGCCGCCCGAATTGCGCAACCGGATCACCCGGTTTCAACTTGACGGCATCCGCTCGGCCGGGGCGGTCACGTTGACCGATGATGGGCTGAAGCGGCGCGAGGTCGCGCTGATTTCCGGGCGCGACGACCGCGAGGCGCTGCAACTGCTGTCGCCCACCCATTATCTGGAGCGGGCACTGGCCCCCACCGCCGATTTGATCGACGGCAGCCTGGATGAGGTGCTTCTGGCAAACCCCGATGTGATCGTTCTGGCCGATGTGGCCACGGTGACCGAAGATGAACAGGCCGCGATCGAGATCTGGCTGGATAAGGGCGGGCTGCTGCTGCGTTTTGCCGGGCCACGCATTGCGGCCAGCGACCTGAGCCGCGACACCGAGGATCCGCTGATGCCTGTGCGCCTGCGCGCGGGTGGCCGTACCGTGGGCGGCGCGATGAGCTGGGGCGAGCCGAAAGGGCTGCGCGCCTTCGCCCAAAGCTCGCCGTTCTTTGGCCTGCCGGTGCCTGAAGATGTCACGGTGAGCGCCCAGGTGATGGCCCAGCCCGACCCCGACCTGGCCGACCGGGTGATCGCCGCGCTGTCGGACGGCACGCCTCTGGTGACACGAAAAAGGGTGGGGCAGGGGCAGGTTGTCCTGTTTCATGTGACGGCCAATGCGGAATGGTCAACCTTGCCGCTGTCGGGGTTGTTCGTGCAGATGCTTGAGCGGTTGGCCGTCTCGACCCGCCCGGCCCGCGCCACGGCGGGGGATCTGACCGGCACGATCTGGACGCCCGACGTGGTGTTGACTGCTTTTGGCCAGATCGAGGATGCCGGCACATTGTCGGGCATTGCCGGCGCCGCATTGGCCGAGGCGCGGCCGTCGTTGGAAACGCCACCGGGGTTGTACGCGGGCGAGGATCGGCGCATCGCCCTGAATGTGGTTGCGGATGACACCGTGCTGACGCCAACGGTGTGGCCCGCGCGGATTCCTGTCGAGGGTTTGGCCGTGGCGCGGGAAACCGCGCTGAAGGGGGGGCTGCTGTCTTTGGCGCTGGGGCTGCTGGGGTTGGACGTGCTGGCCGCGCTGTGGCTGGCCGGGCGGCTGTTTGGGGCGCGGACGGCAATCGGGGCCATCCTGTTGGCGGCGATGATCGCGCCGGGCGGGGCGGATGCACAGGATGACAGCTTTGCCATCCGGGCCACCCGTGATGTGGTGCTGGGTCATGTCATCACCGGCGACACCGCGCTGGATGATGTCGCGGCCGCAGGTTTGCGTGGGCTGTCGGAAACGCTGTTCACGCGCACCTCGATCGAGCCGGCAGCGCCCATCGCGGTGAACCTTGAAACCGACGAATTGTCATTCTTTCCGTTTCTGTATTGGCCGGTCACCCCCGATCAACCGATACCCAGCCAAGAGGCCTACGGTCGGCTCAACACCTATCTGCGCGGCGGCGGGATGATTCTGTTCGACACCCGTGACGCCGATGTGGCGGCCTTTGGCAGCGTGTCGCCCAATGGTCGCAAGTTGCAGCAATTGGCGCAACCGCTGGACATTCCACCACTCGAGCCCGTGCCGGGCGATCATGTTCTGACGCGCACCTTTTACCTGTTGCAGGATTTCCCCGGTCGTCACGCAAGCCGCGATGTCTGGGTCGAGGCCGCACCGGCAGATGCCCAAGCCGTGGACGGTATGCCGTTTCGCAACCTGAATGACAACGTGACGCCGGTGGTCATTGGTGGCAACGACTGGGCCGCAGCCTGGGCGGTGGATGAAAGCGGCAACCGGATGTTCCCGGTGGGCCGCGGGTTCGCCGGCGAGCGGCAGCGCGAAATCGCCCTGCGGTTCGGTGTGAACCTGATCATGCATGTGCTGACCGGCAATTACAAATCGGATCAGGTTCATGTGCCGGCCCTGCTGGACCGGTTGGGGCAATGACCAGGCGGATGCGTCCGTTTTCGCGGATGGATTGGGGCCTGTCGGCCCCAAAGCCCCCGAGGATATTTGAAAAACCAAAGATGGGGCAGTTGTTTTGGAGTCTGTGATCTTTGATCCGCTTGTGCCTTTGGTGGTTTTGGGGGCATTGGGTGGCCTTGCCGTTCTGGGGGTTGTGCTGTGCCTCTGGCGCGTGCTGTCGGGCGGGTGGTTGCGTGGGCTGGCGGCGGCGGTGCTGTTGGTGGCGCTGGCCAATCCATCGTGGCAGCAGGAAGACCGCGCGCCGCTGAGTGACATCGTGGTTCTGGTGGTGGATGAAAGTGCCAGTCAGGCGATTTCCGACCGTGCGAGCCAGGTGGATGAAGCGGTGGCGGCGGTCGAGGCCGAGGTGGCCGCGCTGCCCGACACGGAGCTGCGTGTTGTGCGCATGGGCGATGGCGAGGCGAACCGCGGCAGCCTGCTGATGGCGGCGCTGAGCGATGCCTTGGCCGAGGAGCCGCGGTCGCGTTTGGCCGGGGCGATCCTGCTGACCGATGGGCGGCTGCACGACATCGAGGCGGCCCCAGACCTGCCTGCGCCGCTGCATGTGTTGTTGACAGGGCGGCCCGACGATTGGGACCGGCGGCTGGTGGTGACCAATGCGCCGGCCTTCGCCATTCTGGGCGAGCCGGTGATGCTGAGCCTGCGGGTCGAGGATCAGGGCGCGGTGCCGGGAAGGGCGGGGGAACAGGCCGAGTTGCAGATTGCCGTGGATGGGGCATCCGCGCAGACCTTCCGGGTTCCGCTGAACCAGGATCTGGAACTGCCGGTGACGTTGAGCCATGGCGGGATGAACGTGATCCAGTTCATCACGCCCGAGATGGCGGGGGAGCTGACCGACCGCAACAATGCCGCCGTGGTGCAGATCAACGGCGTACGCGACCGGTTGCGCGTCCTTCTGGTCAGCGGCGAACCGCACCCGGGCGAACGGACCTGGCGCAATCTTTTGAAGTCGGACAGCTCTGTCGATCTGGTGCATTTCACCATCCTGCGCCCCCCTGAAAAGCAGGATGGCGTGCCGGTGACCGAGTTGAGTCTGATCGCCTTTCCCACCCGCGAATTGTTCATGGAAAAGATTGACGAGTTCGATCTTATCATCTTTGACCGGTACAAGCGGCGCGGTATCCTGCCGATGCTGTATTTTGACAATATCCGGCAATATGTCGAACGCGGCGGCGCGGTTCTTGTGGCGGCGGGGCCTGATTTTGCCGGGGCTGATTCGCTGTATCGCTCGCCCTTGGGCGATGTTTTGCCCGGTGAACCCACGGCGCGGGTGTTGGAGCAGGGATTCCTTCCGCAGCTGAGTGAGATCGGCCGGCGCCATCCCGTGACCGAGGGGCTGGACACCGCCAACGGGCCGCTGGTGGCGGGGCAGCCGTCCTGGGGGCGTTGGATGCGACAGATCGAACTGCGCCCATTGGCGGGGCAGACGGTGATGACCGGAATTGGTGAAACGCCGCTGTTGATGCTGAACCGTGTGGGCGAAGGGCGGGTGGCCCTGTTGGGATCGGATCACGCCTGGCTTTGGTCGCGCGGGTTTGAAGGGGGCGGGCCGCAGTTGGAACTGTTGCGCCGTTTGGCCCACTGGATGATGAAGGAACCCGAGCTGGACGAAGAGGCGTTGACCGCCAGTGCCGAGGGCCAGCGGTTGCGGATCCTGCGGCGCACCTTGCAGGACACCACAGGCGATGTCGATATCACGGCACCCGACGGTTCGGTCACCACTTTGCCCTTAGTCGAGGTGGCACCCGGCCGGTTTGCCGCCGAATGGGACGCGCCGGAAATCGGGCTGTACCGGCTTGCCCAGACGGACCAGGAGGCGGTGATCGCCCTTGGCCCGTCGGCGCCCCGCGAGTTTGAGCAGACCGTTGCATCGGGTGAGGTGTTGCAGCCTTTGGTTGATCTGCGCCGCGGCGGTATCGTGGCGGTGTCCGAAGGGCTTCCCGACTTGCGACAGGTGCGCGAAGGCCGACCCGCCGCCGGGCGCGGCTGGATCGGGATCACGCCGCGCGCGGCTTATCTGACGGCAGATGTGACGGTTATCCCGCTGGTGTCGGCCTGGCTGTTCCTGCTGCTGGCGGCAGCGCTGAGCATTGGGGCGTGGCTGCGCGAGGGGCGGCGCTAGGGCCTTGCATCGCCTCTTGAAGCTTCGTTTTTTTGCGGCTTTTCGGCAGGAAAAGACAACAGGATTTCGCGTGGACGCGACAGGAATTCGCGCGACCACAACACCCAAAGCGTGCCCAT
>Ga0100402_1000442_pt1 | contig 48403 bp, 45 predicted proteins | sample CryGeyme20150102_FD_80419 | JGI IMG/M metagenome (GOLD analysis project Ga0100402, IMG submission 80419) | Groundwater microbial communities from Crystal Geyser aquifers in Utah, USA - Crystal Geyser metaG 2015-0102 | ecosystem: Environmental > Aquatic > Deep subsurface > Groundwater | place... | reverse complement strand
CGTTATCTTCATTTTGGTAACAATTTCTTAATTAGATATTAACCTATTAAAATGCTTAGTTTTAAGAACTTTAAATTCTTAGCCTAAATACAACGTGCAACAGAAAAAAACCATTCTTGTAGTTGACGATGAGAGAGATTTATTAGACCTCATCGAATATAATTTGAAAAAAGAAGGATATGATGTTCTTAAAGCCGAAGATGGACTTGAGGGCATCAGAATGGCAAAAAAATATAAGCCTGATTTAGTTTTGCTCGATATCATGATGCCAAAAATGAATGGGCTTGAAGCTTGTGAGCAAATTCGCGAAGACGATGAAATTAAGCATACTCCAATTATTTTTTTAACCGCTAAAAATGATGAAAAAACTGAAGTTAGAGGTTTAAATCTTGGCGCTGATGATTTTCTGACTAAGCCTATCTCAACAGCTAAACTGGTTTCTAGAATAACCGCTGTTTTACGCAGACTCGATAGCTTGAATGTGGATAACTCAGATCAACTCAGTGCAAATGAGAATTTATTAAAAGTACATGACCTTGTTATTGACCGTGAACGATTTATTGTTTTAAAAGAAGAAACTGAACTACAACTTCCTAAAAAAGAATTTGAATTATTATTTTATTTAGCCAACAGAAAAGGTAAAGTTCTTGATCGACAAACCTTATTAAATGAAGTTTGGGGAAGTAATATCTATGTAATTGATCGAACTATAGATGTTCATATAAGAAAAATTCGTGAAAAGCTTGGAGATGATTATATTGAGACCGTAAAAGGTGTCGGATATCGTTTCAAAGAATAAGCGTGAAATCATTTTTTTTTAAAACTTCCCTTAGAATTGCCGGTTTAACTTCTTTCATAGTTTTCGGGCTTTTATTTTCTTTTTTCAGCTTTCAATTTGGAGCCGAACGAAGTCTATTTCTTTCAGGAATTTTTACTCTATTAAATGCTCTTTTAATTTATGGAATTTCAAATTTTATTTTAAATGAGCGATTACTGCGAATTAATGATGATATTCAGCGAATACGGCAAAAAAAATTCGATGAGTTTGATGCGGACTTTAATTTAAATAGAGATGAAATTGATGGAATTATTCACCAAATTACACTTACATCGGAGACCATTGAAAAAGAATTAAAACGCTTAAAACAAATTGAAAATTATAGAAAAGAATTTATTGGGGACGTATCTCACGAACTAAAAACTCCAATTTTTGCAATTCAAGGTTTTATTGAGACTTTATTAGATGGGGCAATTGAAGATGAGGCAGTAAATAAACTGTTTCTAAAAAAAGCCTTGAGAAATGTGAATCGACTCATATTTCTTACCAATGATTTAATGGAAATTTCTAAACTCGAAACAGGTGAATTAAAAATTCAGTTTGAAGAGTTTAATCTAGCCACAACTATTTACGAAATAATTGAAAGTTTACATTTTAAAGCTGAAAAAGAAAAGATTGACTTAAATATGGATGAAGTCTCTGATGTACTTCGAGTTCGCGCAGATAAAAATCATTTTAGACAAATAATGATAAATCTTGTTGAGAATGCCATTAAATACAACCGACCTGATGGCTCCGTACAAATTGGGGCAAAATTGTATCCTCAGCACCCTAAAAAGATTCTTATTTATATTAAAGACAGTGGTATAGGAATAGAAAAAAAGAATATTAGACGATTAACTGAACGATTTTTTAGAGTAGATAAATCTCGATCAAGGGAAAAAGGTGGAACTGGGTTAGGCTTATCTATTGTAAAACACACCATTGAAGCTCACGGTGAACAATTGTTTATTGAAAGTATTCCTAACGTAGGGTCAACGTTTTCTTTCACCGTTCAGAATGCTCAAATGAGCTAGAATTATACTTATCAATCGTGTACTAATAAAAATACTATGATTATCAGCAAACTTGAGCATGATAGATTAAACCTAGAACCGTTGCAAAATTATGCACAAAGTTTCTCCCTCCAGAACAAATTAAATTTAAAAAAAATGAGTCTTTCATTTGGAGGGAGATTAAAAGGGTGGTCAGATTAAAATTATTTATAAATCATTTAAAATTCATTTTTTCACTATCCAATCATCAAAACCAGCCTGTGTTATCAAACCATTCTTAAAATTAAATTTTTCTCTTACATATTTATTTCTGAGTGCCTGATATTGAAACCAGTTTAAATAAACTCCCAAACTTTCATTCAACACGTTCTCTTCAAATTTTGATTTTATATCTAAGTCATTGAGCCAAAAGTTAATAGCACACCTATTTCCACTTAAATAATCCTTCAAAAAATCAAATGAATCTTCGTTTGTTTGGTCATCTATTTTCCACTCAATTCTAAAAGGGGCTTTTTTGGTGAAATATTTTTTATGCATAATTCGCTTTCTAGATTTAAGCGCATGCAAGCGGTAAAGTGACATCAACATACGATTCGTAGATGCAAGACCTTTAAAAGCCCCAAAGAGTTCGTCAAACGTTGAGCTGTGCTCTGTTAAAGCCCAACCTATTTCAATTGAGTCTTGCTTTTTTTTGAGACCAACAAATACATATAATTCGTGCTTTGTGTTTGCTCTATTGAACTGCGGTTTACATTTTCTGAGATATTCATTCTCTTTTAACAACGTTTTTTCTTCATTTTCACATATTTCCGTTTCTACTCGATCAATTTTACTCACTAACCGAACTAAACGCTTAGAATCTTTATCAGGTTGAATTCTTCCATAAGACAAGATTCGTGTTCTTAGCTGAATCGATTTACCTACATAGAGCAAGGTATTTGAAGCATCATAAAATCGATAAACACCACATGAATTGCTTATCCCTTCTAATATTCCAGTCTTAATTTTACGTTTAAATGGATTAATCCATTTAAATAAATTCAGTTGCCTGTACTTTTCTGTAAATTGCAGCATAATGTTCTTTTTGATCAATTTAATGTAGTACAATGTCAGAACCAGACACTCAAAAGAGAAAAGATTTTGCGACTAAACTAATTTTTGGAATTGGGATTATTATCTTAGTTATTAAGTTTTTTGCGTTTTTTGTTACAGGTTCATCAGCCATTTATTCAGATGCATTGGAATCTATTGTGAATGTAATTACAGCGGTAACTGCATTTATTGCAATTCGAATTTCCTCTCAGCCTGCCGATAAAGATCATCCTTATGGTCATGGTAAGGTTGAATACTTTTCAGCTGCTTTTGAGGGCATTCTGATTATTCTGGCAGGTTTATTTATAGTTTATGAAGCTGTATTTGCATTTATTGATGGAATTCATGTTCTAGAAATCTCCAAGGGATTAATTTTAATTTTGATAACAGCTATTTTGAATGGATTATTGGGAATGTATCTCATTCGTACAGGTAAGCAAATGCGTTCAGATACCTTAATTGCTTCAGGTTATCATGTTTATTCCGATTCAATTACATCGTTTGGAGTTTTTATTGGGTTGATTTGTGTTAAGCTTACTGGAATATTATGGATTGATCCTGTAATTGCTCTTTTTGTTGCCGTTCATATCATTTTTCAAGGTTCAAAATTGCTCAGAAGTTCATTAATGCGTTTAATGGATAGTGCCGATGAGGAAGCACTTTCTCTAATTTCTACCTGTTTAGCAAAGATTAGAAGAGATGAATGGATTGCACCACATAGACTTAGAGCTTGGAGAAGCGGTTCACAATTATTCATAGATTTTCATCTAATAATGCCATGGTATTTTAGTTTAAGGCAGACTCATGATGCTGAACACGAAATTAAAAATCGATTTTCTGAAACAATGAATGAAAAGGTAGAATTAATTATTCATACCGAACCTTGTTTCCCTGAAGCTTGTCGTTATTGTAGAATGAAAAATTGCTTCTATCGTTCTGATGCTCAAGAAGTAAATTCCATTTGGTCTAAAGATATGTTGATGAGCATTCCTGAAATGCCAAAACCAAATAAAGATATTCTCTGAATTCACTTCAAGTTTTCCACACGTTTTAATATTCTTTATATAATTATATATATATAGTAAGTAAATAGTAGAGCGTGTGGATATGTGGATAACTTTACTCATCACCAAATACAAAAGTAAATGTTTTTCATTTGTTGATAAGTTTGTTCGTAAACTTTGCAATAATATCAATGAGATAAGAAAGTCTGAGTATATTTATCCACATTTGTACATATAAGACATATCTTCATATATATGCTACTTATCCACATACTCTTTTCGAACTCATAGAATGTGAATAAATAATTCGAAATGTGAATCAATGTGTATTATTTTTAGAGCTTACAAAAAATTGAACCTAAAAGCATAGTTTTCCACATAGTTATCCACCTTATGAGAGCAGTTATCCAGAGAGTTTCTTCAGCTACTGTTACCGTTGAACACAGAATTACAGGTAATATAAATCATGGACTTTTAGTTCTTTTAGGGATTCATTCAACGGATACAATTGAAAAATTAGAGTGGATGGCTTCAAAAATTGCACGGCTCAGAATTTTTGAAGATGATGAAGGAAAAATGAATAAATCTGTTCAAGATGTGAACGGTTCAATTTTAGTTGTTTCCCAATTCACTTTATACGGTGATGCAAAAAAAGGAACAAGACCTAGTTTTATTGAAGCTGCGCCACCAAATCTAGCTATTCCATTGTATGAAAAATGCATCGATTTACTTGAATCCACCCATAATGTACGTGTCGAAACAGGTGTATTTGGAGCAATGATGAAAGTAGAATTAATCAATGATGGACCTGTTACCATCATTTTGGAGAAATAATGGCTGTTATTTTTATTTTTATTGATGGTATTGGAATTGGTAAAGAAAATGAGTTTAATCCCTTTTACACTAATCATTTACCAGGTTTTGAATTATTAAGTGGCGGAAAATTAGGTGAATCAAGTAAACAAATAATTTCACATAATCATGTTTTTAAACAAATTGATGCCAATTTAGATATGGATGGTTTGCCACAAAGTGGAACAGGGCAGGCTTCGTTGTTTTGTGGAATGAATATGTCTCTATTGATTGGAAAACATTTCGGTCCTTACGCACATTCACAAACGAAACCGTATTTAAAAGAAGAATCTCTATTTTCTGATCTTTTAAAAATGGGAAAATCACCTCATTTTATAAATGCTTATCCCAAACCATTTTTTGTAAATGCTGAAAAAAGAAGTCGATGGTCTTGTACAACTTGGATGACAATGGGAGCCGGTTTAAGTTTAAATACTGAAGATTTAGTCATTAATGGGGAAGCAGTTACAGCTGAAGTAAAACAAGATTATTGGAAGAAAAAATTAAGAATTGAACTTCCAGAAATAAAAGAAGCTGAAGCAGCTCAAAGAATCCTAAAAAAAGCGAATCAACATGATGTAGTTCTTTTTGAATATTTTTTAACGGATAAAGCGGGGCATGAGCAAAATCCAGAAAATGCATTTTCTTCACTTGAAAGAATTGATAAACTTTTGCAAGAACTAATTAAGGAAATTGGAAATCATACGCTTTTAATAACAAGTGATCATGGAAATATCGAAAACTTAGCGGTGAAGACTCACACTAGAAACCTTGTTCCTTTATACGCTTATGGCGAAAATGCACAAAACTTCGAAAAAATAGAATCCATTGTTGATGTAAAAAATGCTATTCTTAAATGTTTTGAGTGATTTAGATAATTATTAGAACCCCATTTATTAGTTACCTGAGTTTTGAATTAGAAAGAAAACTCCCCTTTTTACCCAAAACTAATTTGCTAAAAAAGACAGAAGAAATTTAAAGGGGCAAGGGGGATTTTACGATATATTTTATTTTTGTATGTATTTGTATAGTGTTTAGAAGTAAACAAAGCAAAATTGAGCATTTTTAGAATTGATTTTTGTAAATTGGATCCACTTAAAAAAACAAATTTCACGGTTTACACCCAATCCAATCTCATTTAAATAGCAGAATAGTTAAACTCAGGTTTTTATAGATAAAGTCGAAAAACTAATCATACTTGGTTTTTAAGGAATCACGGCTAAAAGATGCGTTAAATGTATAACTCAATTTTAAATCAGTTTATAACTAGTGATTAATCGAATACAAAGAAAACCAATTTTAATGGCTCACTATTAGTAATTCATAAAACAAAAAAAGTCATGAACTCTGAATTACTCCATTCGTTCTTGACTTTTTTTTTAAATAGCTAGAAACGAATTAAGTTAACTCAGCACAAATTCGGTTAAAAATATCTTCAACAGTTCCAACACCATTTATCGAAGAAAATATTCCAGTCGATTTATAATAGGCCATCACAGGTGAAGTCTCTTTTTCATAAACTTGAAGTCTCACTGCAACTTTTTCTGGAGTATCATCGGTACGATCTTGGCCTCGGGAAAGAATTCGTTTCTTGAGTTCTTCATTCGGAACTTCAAGTCCAATACAAGCATTCACTTTCATGTTATTTTCAGCTAAAAAAGCGTCAAATTGTTCTGCCTGATTAACTGTTCTTGGAAAACCATCGAGGATATATCCATTTTTGAATTCGTCTTTGCTTACAGCATCAACTACAACTTCAACCACAACCTCATCAGGTACTAAATTTCCAGAATCAAGTATTGATTTAACTTTTTTACCTAATTTGGTTTGGTTTTTTATATGACCTCTGAAAATATCTCCAGTAGATAATTGTTTGATAGAGAATTTTTCCTCCAATAATTTCGCTTGTGTGCCTTTTCCAGCACCTGGTGGTCCAAATAAAACTAAAATCATAAAATATTAAAAAATAATAGGTTAGAATTAAAATTATAAGCTTACGGCGAGAAGTACAAACTAAAACCAACCTGTTTTTTTGTTCCTGCTAAATAGTGCCGTAAAGAAAATGGGTCATTTTTTTGAATCAGGAAAATACTTTAATTACAAAAGAGTTCAAAAAAATAACAAATTCATAATTGAATTGATTCAATTATTAACAAATGCGTTTTACCTTTTCTTTTATTTTCTGTTTCTAATTAAAATTTTTATTTCATTCAATAGCTAGATCTACTCCGTTAAATGTAAAACCAAGATTTATAAGTATTTTTTTTAATGGTATTTAGTTTAGGATTGATGGATTGTACATTTCACAAATTTGATTCGTAATATGAAAAAATTAGCTCATCTTCTTACCCTTAGTCTATTGATAATAGCTAGTTTATCACTAGATTTATCGGCACAACATGTTAAACACCAAGCAGGACCTATGTTAGGTTATGTAGAGCACATGGAAGTTGGAATTTGGTATCAAACAAATTCAAAAGCATCTGTGCAGGTACTTTATTGGAAAAAAAGTGATCCTAAAAAGGTGTTTAAAACAGAAATAAAAGAACTCAAATCAGATGTATATTTTATAGGAAAATTTGTATTAACAAATTTAGATTTTGGAACAGTTTACGAATATCAAGTAAGTGTTGATGGTAAAATCTTGAAATTTTCTTATCCATTACAATTTACGACTCAAGATTTATGGCAGTGGAGAAAAGACGCCCCTGACTTTTCTGTTGCCCTTGGTAGTTGTCTTTATGTAAACGATCCACCTCAAGATAGACCTGGAAAAGCTTATGGCGCATCGCCGCAACTGTTAGAATCAATTGCTGATATGAAGCCAGATGTTATGCTTTGGACGGGTGATAATATTTATTACAGAGAAACTGATTTCTATTCTAAAGCCAGAATGATTTATAGAAATAATGAAGCAAGAAGTCTGAAAGAGATGCAAAGACTTTTATCCACGGCTGCAAATTATGCAACTTGGGATGATCATGATTATGGACCAAATAATGCAGATCGTTCTTATAAATTCAAAGATATAACTCTTGATTTATTTAACTCCTTTTGGTTTAATCCAAACGCAGGCGAAGTTGACAACAAAGGCGTTTATTTTGATTTCAAATACAATGACATTGATTTTATTTTACTCGATGACAGATATCATAGAGCTCCAAATGACTTAATCGATTCTACGAAAACATTTTTTGGAAAAAAACAACTTACTTGGTTAAAAGATAGATTACTAAATAGTTCAGCTCCATTTAAAATTGTAATTAATGGAAATCAAACAATTAATAAAAGTAATCCTTATGAAGGTTTTAATCACTATCAGAATGAACAAAATGAATTACTTGAGTTTTTAAAAAATCAAAAAATTGAAGGAGTGGTTTTTTTCTCAGGTGATAGACATCATACAGAACTTTTAAAATTAGAAAAAGATGCAATGTATCCGCTTTATGAATTCACAAATTCACCTTTAACAAGTGGTTATAATGCTAATTTGAGCGAAAAAGAATTAAATAACCCCTTAAGAGTTGAGGGTACTTTGGTTAATAACACTCAAAATTTTGGAATGATGAAGGTTTTTGGTCCTCGAAAGAACCGTTCTATTTCTTTACAAACCTATGATCCAAAGGGTAAATTGATTTGGGAACACACTATTAATGAAAAAGAATTGAAATTCAAATCTGATAAATGAGCGTACTCCGAAAAGTAGTTTTTAGCAAAATATGCGTCGAATTCGTAGTATTTTGAGTGGTATAAACTTAAAGAATTGACTTTTTGAAGTGGACTCATAAATAGATATAGTACTTAGAAATACTTAACTTACCTAGTTTTTTTTAATATGTATATATTCATCTTAGTTCATTAATTGATAATCTTAGTTCTTGATAAAAATTGTGGCAATAATATTAGATTTGAACTAAGAAAAACGTCTTTCAATTAATACTCTCAAATAGCCATGAAGCGAAAAGTAATCTCAAAGGCAACGTGAAATGAATTCTAGAATTTAACTCCAAATTGAATAAAGATAGCATTTCATGGTTTCTCAAATAGCTTCGCAATCACGAGTATCATTTTTCAGTGGATTGACAATACCTTTTTACCAGTTTTCTACTTTATTTCTTTTCGCATACTCAGTTTAATAAAATAAATTACATTCCTAAAACAAGATTTCGGTCTAAATAAAGTATTAATCAGCAATGTATAACTAATAAATCATGAGCAAGACGAACATTTTTTGGTAGCTCATTTTCAACTTCAGCTTGTTTTATTTGACTATTCATGTGAACAATCCAAGCATTCTTTGGGTTAATTTTAGTAATAACTTCTAATGCTTCAGGAATAGTAAAATGTGTTGGATGTGTTGGACTCATACGTAAGCCACTGATAACCAGTTGATTACAATTTTTACAAAAATGAATTGCTTCATCTGTTAAGTATGATACATCGGTTATATAAACAAGATCATTAATTTTGTAAGCCCAAACCTCCATAGTCCCATGTTGAACTGGAAATGGAGTTATTTTTATATCACGATATTCAAAAGATTGAAATAGATTTACATGTATAAAGTCAAAATCAACAGAGCCAGGAGTTTTAACAGGAGGAAACATGTAAGGGAATCGCTCTTTAATTGATTTTATACAATTTGGAGAAGCAATTGTTTTAATTGGTTTTTTTTGAACATAATTAAACGGTCTTAAATCATCTAAGCCACCGATATGATCTGCGTGTTCATGAGTTAATAGAAGTATATCAATTTTCTTAATTCCTGAACGTAAACTCTGTAACCTAAAGTCAGGGCCAACATCTATCAATAGAGAAGTTTGTTCGGTTTGTATAAAAGCTGAAACACGTAGTCGATAATCTCTTGGATCAAGACTAAGACTATCATAAGAAAATCCACCTGCAACAGGCACACCCATTGATGTCCCAGTTCCTAAAAAGTTTAATTTCATGATAAATCAAACTCCTCATTTTTCTTTTTACTGTAAATACTCATCTTCCACATACGTTCTAATTCTTTTCGTAGAACAGGTTTTATAAACTGCTCGTCAATATTTAACTCATAAAGTGCTTTAGCAAGTAGTGATACCTGAAAATCAATGGGGTGTAATTTATTTAAAACTAGATATTTTTTACCCTCAACTGTACATGAATCACTCTTAAAATTGCCTTTTTCTTTTCTGATTTCAATTCCGAAACCAGTTAATAAATCCTCTAATTCTGAATATAATCGATCTGTTTTCATAGTTAAAAACTTAATCCTAATCCAAAAGTTAGTGCTTTTAAGTTATAATCAAAAAGAAATGAATCAATATCATAAATATGAAACAAGTAGGAATTATGAATAGATAATCGTGAGTTTCCCCATACTCTGAATGTATTTAATTGAACTTTACTCTCTAATAATGTTTTGCTCCCATATTTACCACCAATTCCACGTGCCGAAAATCCATAATGTGCTAATTGACTTAAATGAAGCCGTAACCAAGGTTTAAATTGGACTGAAGACTCAATACCTGTTCCAAATGTAAATCCTGTTTGTTCAAATCGACTTTCAGTTAAATCGACATTTGAAGAAGAAATGGTAAAAGAATCAGTGGTTAAATGTAGTGGAATCGCAATTAAAAACTTCTTTGTTCGTGTTAAAGTAATGTTCCCTAAAAAAGTTAAGGATAAACTTGTGTAACGTAATTGATTTTGTGATCCAAGAGAAGTTCCATAATCAATATGAATATGAACTAAACCGAATTGACCATGTAAATAATAAACAGGGTCGATAAAATTGAATTGAGCAGTTTGTAAACGGTAATCTGATGAGGTTTTGCCTTTGTAGGAAAAATCGACAAATGAAGTTCCTGCCGAAAAAATTAGAGAAGATTCGTCTGTAATAGCATCTTTTTTTTGTGACTTAACCGAAAACATTTGCGCTGATAACGTTTCAAATGTTAGAAAAAGAAAAAGAAAAATGTTAAGTTTGAGCTTCACTTTATTCATAGATAGAAGAGAAAAGGAACGTTTTTCGTTTAATTTTAAATTCTTAAAACACATAGTAACAATTAATTTTTCAAAATAGTATGAAAATTTTAATATCTATCCTTATTGGTACTTTTTTTATGTCATTTTCATCTGATTCATTTTACGGTTATAAAGTAAAAAACATTGATGGAGAGGAAATATCACTTGAATCGTACAAAGGTAAAGTATTGCTTGTTGTAAATACAGCATCAAAATGTGGTTATACTCCACAATATGAAGGTCTTCAGGATATTTATGCTGAATATAAAGATCAAGGCTTTGAAATCTTAGGTTTTCCAGCTAATAATTTTATGGGGCAGGAACCTGGAAGCGATAAAGAAATTAAAGAATTCTGTACAGCAAAGTATAATGTGGAATTTCAAATGTTCTCAAAAGTGTCTGTTAAAGGAAAAGATCAACATCCTTTATTTGCTATGTTAACAGAAACAGAGAATCCAGATTTTAAAGGTAGTATTAAATGGAATTTTGAGAAATTCCTTATTTCAAAAGATGGTACATTGCTACATCGTTTCCGTTCAGGTGTTAAACCGACTGATAAAGAAATGAAAGCTGCAATTGAAGAAGCTATAAAAAACTAAATGTTTTTTTTAACTGCTATTTCAGAATTCAATTTTTGGATTTCAATCATTCAAATAGTGTTTAACTGTGATTAATTTGCTGCAATACCTTCTTTGAATAATCTGATTTTTAAACATAAAAGGCTGTCTGAGTAATCTGGCAGCCTTTTTTTGTAAATATTTTGATAAAATTATAATCAGTTGTTTTTATTCAACCCACTCGGCTATAAATACATTAGTTTCACGACTTGGTTTTCTATCAGTTCTTCTATTAGAAGCAAAAACTAAGAACTTACCATCATGAGAAAACATAGGGAATGCATCAAATGTGCCGGAGTTTGTTATTTGCTCAAGTTTTTTAGTATCTGGATCAATCATAAAAATATCAAAGATGCGACCGCCTTTATCCATTGTATGATGGTTTGATGAAAAGAGAATTCGATTATTGTCTGGGTGAAAAAATGGAGCCCAATTTGCACCTAGTAAACTAGTAATTTGTACAATATTATTTCCGTCAATATCTGAAGTATATACATTCATTTCTTTTGGTTCAACTAAGCCTTTAGACAGTAATTTTTTATACATAGGTAATTCTTCTTCAGTTGGTCTGCTCGCTCTCCAGACAAGTTTTTTAGAATCATGGGAGAAGAAAGCACCGCCATCGTAACCTGGTAAAAACGTGATTTGTTTAATTTCTTTAGTTTCAAACTCATAACGCCATAAATCTAAATCACCAGATCGTGTTGAAGTAAAAATCATGTATTTACCATCTGGTGAAATGGTTGCCTCTGCATCGTAACCTTCACCACCAATTAACAATACAGATTCAGTTGAAGCATTATCTTTGATATAAATATCGAATGTATTGTATATGGCCCAAACATATCTCCCATCTTCAAAAACGGGAGCTTTTGGACAATTTGCATCAGCAAAGTGAGTAGAAGAGTAAACTATTTTTCCATTTGGATGAAAATAAGAACAAGTGGTTCTCCCTTTCCCAGTTGATACTTCTTGATATTTTGAGCCAGTACTTAATGGACTTCCATCAGCATTCATAACATAAATTTGATCACAAGCTTGTGAATTTATTTCTGACCAATCCGATTGAAAGATGATTTGTTTATTGTCAAAACTCCAATAGGCTTCCGCATTATTTCCACCAAAGGTTAATTGGCGAATGTTTGTTAGATGTGTTTCGGTATCAAATTTTAAGGAGTGGTTTTGAGTAATTACTTCTGGTTTTACTCTATTTTCAATTGGTTTTTCAACAATTGCTGGCTTTTCAATTGTGCAAAAACTAAAAAACGACATAAAAGCGAATAGGTATCTTTTTTTTAATAACATAGGTATGATTCAGTTTAATAAATGTGAACGTAAAAAAAATCTTGGAATTGTCACTTTAAGCGTATGTCCTTCTTTTGTTTCCATCTCATATACGCCTTCCATTGATCCTGATGGTGATTTTAGGACACAGTAACTTTGATAGGTAAACGATTCGTTGGGATTTATAAAGGGTTGTTTACCAATAACACCTTCACCATTAACTTCATAAATATCGCCCATACTATCTTTTATTAACCAACTTCTTCTTAAGAGTTGTACGGTCACTTGTTGTAGATTTACTATGGTCACGGTATAAAGAAAAACGTATTTCTGAGTTAAAACATTAGACTTATCTTCTGCAAATACAGGTCTAACGCTAACACTAATTTCATTTGATAGTTGTTTATATTCGAACATGACTAAAAATAATAATTAATAGTACATTTTACAGCATAATTACCGTATTTAGTATTGACTTCAATTAAATATTGTTGGTATATTTGAGTCTTCCAAAAAATGGTCCGGTAGTTCAGTTGGTTAGAACGCCTGCCTGTCACGCAGGAGGTCGAGGGTTCGAGTCCCTTCCGGATCGCAAGCTCATCATTTTAATGATGGGCTTTTTTTTTATATAAACTATTCAAAATCTCGTGTATTTTAGTATTAAGTGTAGTTATGGTTTAGATTTTTTTATTCTAGAGCGTAGCAACATTTCGTTTCATTCTTTTAATCAGCCTTCTATTCAAATTATTAAATCTTTATGCTTTCATCAAATTATCCCAAGTACGATGTTATAGTTGTAGGTGGTGGTCATGCCGGTAGTGAAGCCGCCGCCGCCGCCGCTGGTATGGGTTCAAAAACCCTACTCATATCCATGAATCTTCAGACTATAGGTCAAATGAGTTGTAACCCTGCAATAGGAGGTGTTGCTAAAGGTCAAATTGTTCGTGAAATTGATGCTCTAGGTGGTATTATGGGTAAAGTAACTGATCAAGCATCCGTTCAATTCAGAATGTTAAACTTGAGTAAGGGTCCTGCTATGTGGAGTCCAAGAGCTCAATGTGATAGGATGTTATATGCTCAATTAATTCGTGAAGCTTTAGAACGTTTACCAACATTACATTTCAGGCAAGACAATGTTATCGAAATACTTATCACCGATAGCAAAGAAGTATATGGGGTAAAAACCCAAATAGGACAGGTTTATCATGCTGATAATATTATAGTTACAAGTGGTACTTTTTTGAATGGAGTAATTCATATTGGAGAAAATCAATATGGTGGAGGTAGATCTGGTGAAAAAGCATCAAAAGGAATTACCGAGTGTTTATTACACTATGGTTTTGAAGCTGGTAGATTAAAAACAGGCACACCACCACGTTTAGATGGAAGAAGTATTGATTATTCAAAACTAGAAGAACAATATGGTGATGAAAATCCAAAAGCATTTTCATTTTCTACAAAGAAAATGCCTACTCATGAAAAACAACTTTCATGTTGGATTGCTTATACAGATACAAATGTTCACGAAGAGCTTCGATTAGGTTTTGATAGAAGTCCTATGTTTAATGGACGAATTAAATCAACAGGTCCAAGATATTGTCCATCCATTGAAGATAAAATAAATCGTTTTGCAGATAAGGATAGACATCAGTTGTTTCTCGAACCAGAAGGATGGAATACGTATGAGATGTATTTGAATGGGTTTTCAACGTCTTTGCCTGAAGATGTTCAATATGAATCGTTAAAGAAAATAGCTGGTTTTAAAAATGTTGTTGTCTTACGTCCTGGTTATGCAATTGAATATGACTATTTTCCACCACATCAGGTAAAACGTTCTTTAGAAACCAAATTAATAGATGGCTTATTTTTTGCTGGTCAAATTAATGGAACAACAGGGTACGAAGAAGCTGCATGCCAAGGACTTATGGCTGGTATTAATGCTTCAAGAAGAGTTCAAAAGAAAGAGCCAATTATATTAAAAAGATCTGAAGCTTATATTGGAGTCTTAATTGATGATTTGGTTTCGAAAGGTACAAACGAACCGTATAGAATGTTTACATCTCGTGCAGAACATCGAATTATTTTAAGACATGATAACGCAGACTTGAGATTGATGGATATAGGAAAAGAAATTGGACTAATAAATGAGTCCGTTCATCAGGAGTATTTGTTAAAAAAGAAAGAAATTGATCTATTAATTAAAGAATTACATAATTATTCAGTTAAACCTGAGATCTATAATACTTTCTTAGTAACTATAAATTCATCTAGTCTAAATCAATCTATTAAATTGCCTAATTTGTTAACAAGGCCAGAAATTAGTTTAAATAATTTAATAACGATTGATGAATCGCTTAATGCTTTAGTTTCTGATATTACAAATAATGATCAAGTCATTGAACAAGCTGAAATTCAAATAAAATATGCTGGCTATATTCAAAAAGAATTTGAGATGGTTAGCTCATTTAACAGACAAGAAAGTTTAAAAATTCCACTTTCAATTAATTATGGAGCAATTCATAGTTTATCAGCTGAAGCCGTTCAAAAGTTAAATAAAGTTAAGCCCGAAACCATAGGGCAGGCTTCTAGAATTTCTGGAGTTAATCCTAGTGATATTGCTATATTAATGGTATATATTAAAAACTAATGTTTCACGTGAAACAATGAATTATATAAATGAATAAAAAAATCGAAATAGTTAATGTTTCACGTGAAACGTTTCAAGAAGTTGAGTGGTACAATATGAAATATTTACCACACTTCAAGGAATACGTTCGTCAAATCTTGTGGTGGAATGCAAAAATTAACTTAGTAAGTCGAAATCAGTCTGAGCAATCAATTCAAGAGCATATTAGGCATTCGCTTGTTCCTTGTATTACGGAAACGTTTTGGAAGGCAAGAACAATTGTAGATGCGGGAACAGGTTCTGGTTTGCCTGGAATCCCATTATCCTATTTAAATGATGATGCCATATTTCATTTGGTTGATATCAATATGAAAAAAGCAACAGCCGTTAAACAAATGGTATACAATCTTAAATCGCAATCTACTGAAGTTCATTGCGCAGATATAGAAACGTTTATTCCACAGCATCAAGAAAAGGTAATAATGGTTAGTAAGCATGCTTTTAAGCTTAATGAACTGTTATGTAAAGATTTTCCAGTAAAATACGATGGGTTTTTATTCTTAAAAGGAAACGATTATCAAACAGAGCTAAATGATGAGATTTTTGATAAGTTTAACGTTAGAGCCTATAATTTACAATCTGGAACAGAAATACCCTTTTATAGACAAAAATATTTGCTAGAAATTCTTTCAAAATAAAAATATCAAATTTAAAAATATGAGTGACTCGATTAAAAGTGCAGACAGACGATTAAAACTTTTATTAATGCTTCAATCGAGTAGACAGTTGTCTGTAAATAAAATTGCAGATTATTTTGATGTAAGTAGAAGGACAGTATTTCGCGATTTGAGAGCCTTGCAAGATATGGAAGTGCCGATTATGCACGATTCAGTTGAAGGCTATAGTCTTATGAAAGGTTATAAAGTTCCCCCTTTGATGTTTACTGAAAGAGAATTAGCTAGTATTGTTTTAGGTTTATCCTTTATGAAAGGTCAATCAGATAATTCTATGAGAAGTGATGTAGCTCAGGTTTTATTGAAAATTAAAAATGTAATTCCTTCAAATCTATTGTCGTTTATACAATCTATTGAAGAAAATGTGATTTCATCACCATACTATTCAGATTTTAAATCTCTACCTCAATTAGGTGATTGGTTCTCGATTTGCTCAGCAATATCAGAGCGCACAAGAATACAATTTGATTATATAAATGCACAAGGGGAGAAAAGTAAGCGTCAAATTGATCCTTATTTTGTTGTTTTATACCAAGATCATTGGAATGTTATAGGTTTTGATTATTCCCGAAATGATCGAAGAAACTTTAAGTTAGAAAGTATTTCAAACACAAAACATTTGCTTGAACGTTTCGAACCAATTACTAATGATCAAAAACAAAAATTAATTTATAATCAAAAAGTCGAGAGCAATGTTGTCTATGTCGTAAGTATTAAGAATGACCATTTAAATCCGTTTTTACGAATATTCCCAGCATACATAGTAAAAAAAGAAGTAAAAAAAGAAATAACAACACTTAGTTTTGTTTTTGATAATGTAGAATTTATTGCTTCATTTTTAGTAACTCATCTTAATTATATAGCCGTTGAGTCTGAAGTATTAAAAACTGAAATAAAAAACCAGTTGCGGAATCAACTTTCGAAATTGGAATAACTCCAAATCATTTCTTATTGATTATCAACCCTTAGTATCTAAAAGAGTTGAAGCCAAAGAAAACAGCTTATCCAAGTTCAAGAATAGTAATGAATTAATATAAGCCAAATTAAAGTTCATCGTTCTGTACGGAACACTTTTGGAAGCAGCTGTGCCTAATTTTGGCGTAGTTTCGAGATCGCTTTCCATGGTTTTTCAAATTGTTTCACCTAGTCATTAGTGTCATTTAGAAGCCAAATAAAATTCACCCTGTTTTATTCTAATTGTTGACTAATTATTTTGTATTTAGCATTAACCCGAACTCAGTTATTTAAAATTTAAAATCAATCGTGCAATCAAAAAACAAACTTTTAAAATAGGAGAGATAGTACTCCTAGAAATAATTTGGAATTAGGGTACTATTCAAACAAATTTAATTTGGTGAATGTTGAATTTATAGGAGTAGTTTATGATGTGTAATAATTTGTTTGAAAGAACTAATTATATGTAATCGAAATCTAATTTAATCAGCTATCAAAACTTGAATTTGCAAATTTTAAATCCTTTTTTTTTATTTTCTTATAAGGTGATGTCCACTCCAAAAATTTGCTTATTACGGTTAACACCCTTTAAAATTCTACGTATTTGACGAAATTTTTTCAAAATAAATTTTCGGAGTACGTTCAGAGAATCTATTTTTCATTAAAAATAAAAATAAAAACAAGAACCCTATGGCAACCTCTTGTTCTTATTTCATAAACGTTATATAGTGGTCTCCAACCCAGCATCTCAGCTTTTGAACTTAAGCTATACAAAAGAAGCGTTTATGGCGTAATAATAGTTTTCACCGAAATCCTGTGTAGTGTCACAGGATGAATTTTTATTTGAAAAACTAGTGATGTTTGTTTAGAATCGAAGCCCGAATTTGAGTTATAAACGTATATTTAAAAACAAAAAAAAGCTGAATATCTTACTATTCAGCCTTTGTCTTCAAATCGGTTGATTTTATTCTTCAGCATTATCGTTGAAAAGATCACCTGTTTCACTTCCATCCTCAGGAATTTGGTTTTCAGGTTTAACCACTCCAACATCACCAGCGGTATCAACTAAACCTTCAACTATTATCTCTTCATCGTCTTCTTTAACTACTCGTGTTACGCCTCCTATCATATCTTCGGATCCTAGACGAATAATTCGAACGCCTTGTGTATTTCTTCCAAGTGTTCTAATATCACTCACGTGCATTCTAATAATTTTACCATTTGTGGTAATAACCATTAAATCGTCACTATCTGAGACTTCTTTTAAGGAAACCAAATCCCCCGTTTTTGGAGTAATCTTCATGGTTATTACACCTTTCCCTCCACGACTTTGTTCTCTGTAATCATCTACTAGGCTTCGTTTTCCATAACCATTTCCAGAGATAGCTAATACAGTTGACTCATGGGTATTGCGCACAACTACCATATCGACTAAAGAATCTCCATCACCGATTTGAATACCTTTTACACCCGTAGTATTTCTGCCCATATCGCGTACATCACTTTCTTTAAATCGAATTGCACGTCCATCATTAGTAGCCATTATAATTGTGCTACTTCCATCGGTTAATGCTGCTTCGATTAAGGTATCATCTTCACGAATATTAATAGCAATTATACCATCTTTTCTAGGTCTAGAATAGGATTCTAAATTCGTTTTTTTGATAATACCATGCTTGGTAGCCATTATGATAAAATGATTATTTATATACTCTTCATTCTCTAAATTCTTAACAGGAACAAAAGTTTTTATTGAATCATCTTTTTCAATGTTAATCAAATTGACAATTGCTCGACCTCTCGTAGTTCTAGTTCCCTCTGGAATTTCGTACACTTTTAACCAGTAGCATTTACCTTTTTCTGTAAAGAAAAGAATGTAATTATGATTTGTTGCTACAAAAAGATGTTCAATATATTCTTCATCTTTCGTTACAGCACCTTTCATTCCAGTTCCACCTCTACGTTGCCGCTTATAGCCACTAACAGGAGTTCGTTTAATAAAGCCTCTATTGGAAATAGTAACAACCACATCTTCATCTGCAATCATATCTTCAACATTAAAGTCTTCTGCTGAATAAACGATTTGAGTTCTTCTGTTATCACCATAACGATCTTTTAAATCTTTTATCTCGTTTTTAATGATTAGTGTTTGTTTTGCTCTACTAGATAAAATCTCGCGAAATTCACGAATTTGATCAACTATTTCTTTGTATTCCAAATCAATTTTATGACGTTCCAAACCTGTAAGCTTTTGAAGACGCATGTCTAAAATGGCCTTAGCTTGTAAGTCAGTTAAGGCAAAATTTCTTCTTAACCGATTATTTGCCTCAGCAACGTTTGCAGAACTTCTAATTGTTTTAATAACCTCATCAAGATTATCAAGTGCAATTTTTAAACCTTCTAAGATATGCGCTCTTGCTTCAGCATGGTCTAGATCATATAAAGTTCTTCTAATGATAACTTCAATACGATGTTCAACAAAGTGTTTAATAATTTCTTTTAAACCCATTACTTTCGGACGACCTTTAACCAAAGCTAGGTTAATTACACCGAAAGTGGTTTGCATATTGGTGTACTTAAATAATTGATTTATAACTACGCTTGGTGTAGCGCCTCTTTTCAGAATAATAACAAGACGCATTCCATCTCTGTCAGACTCATCGCGAATATCAGCTACTTCTGTAAGTTTATCATCACCAACTAATTCAGCAATCTTTTCAATTAGCATTGCTTTATTAACCTGATAAGGTAATTCTGTTACAACAATTTGCTCTCTATTACCTCGAAGTTCCTCAACGTTTGCTCTTGCACGAAGAGTGATTTTACCACGACCCGTTTCATAAGCCTCTTTAACACCTTCGTATCCATAGATTATTCCAGCTGTAGGGAAATCAGGAGCTATGATAAATTTCATGAGTTCCTGATTGGTGATATCATTGTTGTCTAAAAAAGCTGTAACTCCATCAACTACTTCACGCAAATTGTGCGGTGCCATATTGGTAGCCATACCTACTGCAATACCTGACGATCCATTTACCAAAAGATTAGGCAACATTGCAGGAAGAACTGTTGGCTCGGAAAGCGTATCATCAAAGTTAGGTTGGTAATCAACCGTTTCTTTGTTGATGTCTGATAACATTTCCTCAGCAATACGTTTCATTCTTACCTCAGTATATCGCATAGCAGCTGCTGAGTCGCCATCAACCGATCCAAAATTTCCTTGTCCGTCAATTAAGGGATATCGTAAGGAGAAATCTTGAACCATACGAACAATAGTATCATAAACAGCAGAATCTCCGTGAGGGTGATATTTACCTAACACTTCACCAACAATACGAGCGCTTTTTTTGTACGGGCGATTATGTAACATGCCTAATTCGCTCATACCATAAAGAACACGCCTGTGAACCGGCTTAAGACCGTCTCTAACATCTGGCAATGCACGAGCGACAATTACGGACATAGAATAATCTATGTACGAGGATTGCATTTCATCTTCAATAGTAACTTTTATTATTTTATCTGTAGCCATTTTTACTAACCTGTATTAAATATCTAATTTTGCATACTTTGCATTACGTTCAATAAATTCTCTTCTTGGTTCAACGGCATCTCCCATTAAAACAGAAAATAATCTATCTGCTGCTGCTGCACTTTCAATGTTTACTTGTTGCAAAGTCCGTGTCTCCGGATTCATGGTAGTATCCCATAGTTGGTCAGGATTCATTTCTCCTAGACCTTTATAGCGAGATACATCCGTTTTAAATTTTGTTTCCTTACGGACACGTGCTAAAATCTTATCACGATTGATATCATCCCAGGCGTATTCAATGTTTTTACCAAATGTAATTTTATACAACGGAGGAGTTGCTATATAAATGTGACCAAACTCTACAAGTGGATGCATGTACCGATAGAAGAAGGTTAATATCAATGTTCTAATATGAGATCCATCAACATCAGCATCTGTCATGATAATAATTTTATGATAGCGTAGTTTCTCAATATCAAAATCATCACTGTGTCCAACACCTGTGCCAAGCGCAGTAATCATAGCACGAATTTCTTTATTCTCTAAGATTTTATTAATTCTCGATTTTTCAACATTTAAAATTTTTCCTCTTAGAGGCAAAATGGCTTGAAAACTTCTATTTCTGCCCATTTTCGCTGAACCACCAGCAGAATCACCCTCAACCAAGTAAATTTCACAATGTTCAGGTTCGTTAATAGAACAATCGGCAAGTTTACCAGGTAAGCCTGCGCCAGCCATTACACTTTTACGCTGTACTAGTTGTCTTGCTTTTCGAGCAGCTTCCCTAGCTTCAGCTGCTAGTAAGACTTTTTCAATAATCATTCTAGCAACTTTGGGGGATTGCTCTAAATGCTCATTAAGTTTTTCATAAACTAGAATTTCAACAATACTTTGAACTTCAGAATTACCAAGTTTTGTTTTAGTTTGTCCCTCGAATTGTGGCTCAGGGACTTTTACAGAAATAACAGCTGTTAGACCTTCACGGAAATCATCTCCACTTAAAGTGATTTTTCCCTTTAGCATGTTATTTTTTTCTGCGTAGTTCTTAAGCGAGCGAGTTAGTGCTCTTCTGAAACCAGAAACATGAGTACCACCTTCATGTGTATTAATATTATTTACATAAGAGTGAACATTTTCAGAATATGATCTATTATATTGAATAGCAATTTCTAACGGAACATTATCAGATTCACCGGCTATGTAAATTGGGCTTGAATCATACGTGTCTCTATTTTCATCCAAATATTTTACGAAATCACGAACACCGCCTTCATAATGAAAAAGTTCTATTCTTGTTTTACCAGAATCTTCATCCAACTCTCTTTCATCAATAACTTGTATGGTAACGAGTGGATTTAAGAACGCAAGTTCTCTCATGCGTTCAGCAATAATTTCGTATTTAAACTCTACTGTTTGCGTAAAAATGCTTGGATCTGGAAAGAAAGTTATAATAGTTCCTCTTTTTTCAGTATTACCAAGTTGTTCCATTGGAGCTTTAGGAATTCCTAATTCAAACTCCATTTTGTAAACATTTCCATCTCTATGAACTTCTGCTACAAACAAAGTTGCCAGTGCATTAACGCAACTTACCCCAACACCATGAAGCCCACCAGAGACTTTGTAGGTATCTTTATCAAATTTACCACCCGCATGAAGTTTGGTTAAAACAACCTCAAGTGCTGAAACTCCAAATTTCGGGTGGATATCAACAGGTATTCCACGTCCATTATCCGTTACCGTTATTGATCCATTTCTGTTAATTGAAACAGTTATAAAATCACAATAACCAGCAAGAGCCTCATCTATAGAGTTGTCAACGACTTCATTTATAAGATGGTGCAATCCTCTTGAACCTGTATCACCAATATACATTGCCGGTCTTTTTCTAACTGCCTCTAAACCTTCAAGTACCTGAATATTTGAAGCTTGATAGTTAGACCTATTGTTTTCAGACATATTACTATATTAAATTGTATGCATTAATTAGTTAAATAACGGTCTAAAATAACGCATAGGCTTACAATATCAAAATGAGTAGAGAATAAAGTTAACTTGGCTCCATATCGAAAGGCAGATCAAAAATGAGCCCCATGAAAATATGTGGATAAGTAGTGGATAAGTAGATATTTTGTTAAATAGTTCTTGCATGAGTCAATAAATAAACCTATCTTTCTCTTCTTTTCAAAAAACTAAAAGGTAACACCATGTCGCGTCGAGACGATTTAACTGGTAAGAAGGCGTACAACGGCTACCGTTCTTCCCACGCCAATAACAAAACGAAACACAAGTTTCATTTAAATTTACAGAAGCGTAAGTTCTACCTTCCTGAAGAGGATATGTGGATTACTTTAAAAGTAACTGCAAAAACGCTTCGTACTATCAACAAAAAAGGAATTTCAGCAACGTTGCGTGATGCAGCTGCTGGTAAACTCTAAAATCTGAAATAGGATGGCAAAAAAAAGTAAAGGTGTACGTATTCAGGTTATCCTAGAATGTACAGAAGCCCCTGGAACATCCCGCTATGTTACGACCAAAAGTCGTCGTAATACTCCGGGTCGTATGGAATTAAAAAAATACAATTCCAGACTCAGAAAACACACAGTTCATAAAGAAATTAAATAAAAGGCATACACCATGGCAAAGAAGCAAACGTTCGGTGATAAAGCTCTTCAAAACAAGCTTGGTATCCGTAAAATGGCTAAAGTTATAGTTGCTAAAAAACGCGCCGGTGGTTCTTATGGTTATTCAGAATCCATTGTTGATGTTAATGAAGTAAGCGATTTCTTAGCTAAAAATAAATAGTTTTTTAAATTTTCTTGAAGAACGGTTTTTTAGGCTGTACACGTCGTGTTCAGCCTTTTTTTGTTATCAAAAAAAGTAGAAACTAAAGAAAAAGACATTTAAGAACGATTAGTGAAAATCTACTACCTTAAACATTTAAACGTTCCGTATTTTCACTATAAATAGATTAACAACAACTAAACATTACGATTATGGGTTTATATCAACAAATTTTAGACGACTTAAAAGCCTCTATGCTTGCTAAAGAACAAGATAAAACTATGGTTCTAAGAGCAATTAAATCGTCAATCATGAAAAAAGAAATTAGCCTTCGTCAAGGTGGTACTGCTACATTGAATGAAGAAGAAGTGATAAGTGTTATCACCAAAGAGGCAAAGCAAAGAAAAGATTCGATTGAGCAGTTTGAAAATGCGAGTCGCTTTGATTTATCAGAAAAAGAGAAATTCGAGCTTTCTGTTATTGAAACTTATCTGCCAAAATTGATGAGTGAAGAAGAAATTACTCAAATTGTTGACGAAGTGATCCAAGCAGTTGGTGCAAAAAGCCCTGCAGATATGGGTAAAGTAATGGGAAAGCTTATGCCTAGAGTAAAAGGTAAAGCTGACGGTGGACTTGTTAATCAAATAGTAAAATCTAAACTCTCATAATTATATGGAAACTCTTGATATAATTATTCTTTTACCATTAGCATACTTTGGTTATAAAGGGTATCAAAGTGGACTAGTTAAAGAAGTTCTTGGAATAATTGGACTAGTTTTAGCTGTATTCTTAACGATAAATTATCTCGATCAGTTTAGCAACTATGCTAAAGATTTATTGAACTTAAAAGATGATTACAATCCCTTCATCTTTGGAAGTATGTTATTTGTTACAGTTATGGTTGTAATTAATCTAATAACTTATATTATTTCTAAGTTATTAGCTGCTATCAAGTTAACAGTTGTAAATAAACTACTAGGCTTAGCATTTGGGCTTTTAAAAGCTGGCTTATTAATTAGTGCAATTCTAATATTAATTTCAGGTTTTGGCTACCCTTCAGAAGAGACAAAGAAAGCATCTGTAAGTTATTCGTATTTAATTAAAGTTGCTCCTACTGCCTATAATGCTATTGCATTAGTCTATCCTGGTGCAGAAGATTTTTCAAAAACCATCAAGAAAACCATTGATGACAACAACCCTTTGAACTCAATTAATTTTTAAAGAATGTCCAAATTTTTACCCGTTGAAGAACAATTGGCGCTAATTCGCCGAGGAACAACAGAAATTATTCCAGAAACGGAACTAAAGGCTAAATTAGAAGAGTCTCTTAAAACGGGAAACCCATTAAGAATAAAATTAGGTTGTGATCCAACACGTCCTGATTTACACTTGGGACATTCTGTAATTTTAAGAAAATTAAGACAATTTCAGGATTTGGGTCATCACGCAATTTTGATAATTGGTGATTTCACATCATTAATTGGAGACCCAACTGGTCAAAACAAAACTAGACCAGCATTAACTCCAGAAATTATTAAAGAGAATGGTGAAACCTATTTCAAACAGGCTTCAAAAATACTAGATCCTGATAAGACAGAAATCGTTTATAACTCAGATTGGCTTGGAAAAATGAACTTTGCCGATGTTATTAAACTAGCTGGGCAAATGACAGTTGCTAGAATGTTGGAAAGAGATGATTTTAGCAAGCGATACACAAATAATGATATGATTTCTCTTCATGAGTTTTTATATCCTCTTGCTCAAGGACAAGATTCTGTGCATTTAAAATCCGATGTTGAATTAGGTGGAACAGACCAGAAATTCAATTTATTAGTTGGTCGTCAACTTCAAAAAGACAATTCCATTTCTCCACAAATTTGTTTAATGATGCCATTACTTGTTGGAACAGATGGTGTGCAGAAAATGTCTAAATCCTATGATAATTATATTGGTTTAGATGATGAGCCAAACAATATGTATGGAAAGTCCTTATCCATTCCTGATAATTTGATTTACACATATTTTGAGTTATTAACCGATGTTGAAACTTCAACATTGCCAGAGATCAAAGAAAAAGCTGAAAATGAACCTAGAAATGCAAAACACGATTTAGCGTATGTCATTACAGCAATGTACCACGGAAAAGCTGCAGCAGATGAAGCGCGGTCACATTTCGAAAAAACGGTTGTAAATAAAGGTATTCCTGATGAGATGGAAGAGTTCACTTTTGAAGATGGTTCTTCTCAAAACTTAGTTAATCTAATTAAAACAATTGGCTTTGCACCAAGTAATGGTGAAGCTAAGCGCTTAATTCAACAAGGTGGCGTTAGTTTAGATGGTGAACCAGTTAAAGATTTCGGCTTCGAAATTGTTCTTAAACAAGGACAAGAAGTTGTATTAAAAGTTGGCAAGAGAAAGTTTGCTCGATTAAAAGCATAGCATTTAAAACAAAAAAGGAGTTACTTAAAACTCCTTTTTAAACATCTACTCTACGACAAAATTGAAACGGATTTTTGAGTAAATATCACCGAGTATTACCTCATTATCACCTCTTTTAAGATCAACAACTTTAGAGCGATTACTTAATCCTACGCGAACACCATTTATGAGACTTCCGTATCGGGAACCTCTATCACTTAGTTCAATCGTGTTGTTTCTTAAAGAAATTAATAAATGGTGAGGAGACACTTGAAAAGGTGAGCTATCGTGCAACATTAAATCATTAATTCCTAAAACATCATTATCTTCTTGGCGACCAATTCGGAATGGAAATTCCTTAACATCAAATTTTTTGGCGCCTAATGCTGATTTAGCGGCTTCAGTTGTTGGCTTAATCGTTAATTTTGATGGAGAAGTAAATTCGTGACCACCTTCAGCACTAGCTACAACAGAAATGTCAGATGAGAGTGCCGAAATAACTTGATTTGTAGTTCTGAGTCTTTCGAACATAGTTCTTAATACAGGAATCAAAGGACTCTCATTTTCAGCTGAAAAATGTTTTAAGAAAGCTGATTTTTGCGTTACGGCTACTTCAACATTGGTAAGTGCAGTAACTGTTGCAGATCTAGGTTTTTCATCAATTAAGGCCATTTCTCCAAACATATGAGGAGGTCGTAAAATTGCTAAAATTGTTTTATTGCCATCTGCAGAGATAAACCCAACTTCAACACTACCCGAGATAAGTTGAAAAGCCTCATCTCCATAATCGCCTTGCTTAATTATAATTGCCCCTTTTGGGTAAACGCGTTTAATTTGATTCATAAAAAACTGAATTAAAAATATTACTAATCAAAAAGAATCTATTTATGATAATATCCACTTTAAATGTAAACGGTATTCGATCCGCTGAAAGTAAAGGATTATTAAACTGGATGTCTGAAATTAAGGCTGACATAATTTGTTTCCAAGAGTTGAAGGCAACAAAAGAACAAATACCAATAAAAATCCTTGAATCAGGTTATTTTGGTTATTATAAATCGGCAGTAAAAAAAGGATATTCTGGAGTTGGTATACTTTCAAAAACAGAACCTTTAAATGTAATTGACTCTTGTGGAATTGAATGGATAGACAATGAAGGTCGATTTATTGCTGCGGAATACGAAAATTATGTAGTTGTATCAGCATATTTTCCAAGTGGAACTACTGGTGATGAAAGACAAGCTGTTAAGTATATCTTCTTAGATCAATTTTATGATTTCATACATTACTTTCAAAGAAAGATAGGCAAAGAGCTCATTTTATGTGGCGATTTAAACATTGCTCACAAACCAATTGATATTCATAATCCTGTTTCGAACAAAAATTCATCGGGATTTTTACCAGAAGAAAGAGAGTGGTTTTCGAAATTTCTTGACTCTGGATTTGTGGATGTTTTTAGAGTTCTGAATGAAGAAAAAAAAGACCTTTATAGCTGGTGGAGTTATAGAGCAGGAGCGAGAAAAAACAATAAAGGTTGGCGAATTGATTATCAGCTAAGCACACCTGAGTTTTCAAAAAAAGCAGAAAAAGCTTGGATTGATGCAAGTTACATTCTGTCAGATCATGCTTCTGTTACTATTCAATATGCTGATTAAGTTTAATTTTTTATTAAATTTATGACTCTAGATTAAACTTATTAGAGTTTAGAATACCGTTAAATTGTGAGTATTGTAACAATAGACTTATTTAAATTGAGCTTTAGTTAATCCTTGGCAAACGTCATTAATGTCGATAAAAAAGACAAATTATGAGTTTTATATTAACATCTTTTAATAAGGATAAGCTTATACTAATTATTGTTTTTATTAATTATATAACCTACATTTGCTTATGGGAACAAAATTTAACGGTTCTGTTGAACAAGTAACGGCCTTAAATCTATTTATAAAATTAAACAGAGCTGCAGATTCAGTTTCTACGAGAATTAATAATTTTATAAACTCTCAGAATCTTACTGTAAGTCAATTTGGCGTTTTAGAAATTTTATTTCATTTAGGATCAATGTCTCAATGTGATATTGGGAAGAAGCTTCTAAAAACAGGCGGAAATATGACAATGGTTATTGACAATTTGGAAAAAAGAAAACTTGTAGAGCGAGTAAGAAGCGAGCAAGATAGACGTTTTATAGAAGTTCATTTAACCTCAGATGGCGAAAATTTGATTAAAAGTATTTTCCCAAAACATGTAGAAAAAATTGTAGAAGAAATGAGTATCTTGACAATAGAAGAACAAAATGAGTTCTCAAGACTTTGTAAAAAGTTAGGAATGCAAGAAGCTGAACTAATTTTAAAATGATAAAGAAACTATTATCCCCAAAAAACTAAACAATAAAAAAGCCGGTCCTGAACAGATCGGCTTTTTCTTTTTAGCAAATAAGTGCTAAGCTTTAGTCTCAAAATTAATGATTCAAATATCTCTATTTGTAAGACGACAAGTTGTCTTTGAGACTTTCTACGACTTTTTTAACATCTTGAGATGCATTTAAATTACACACTAAAATGGCATCATCTGTTTCAATTACAGCCGTATTTTCCATTCCAACTAATGCTATAAATTTTCCACTTTTTGAACTTATCAATGAATTTTTGCTTCCAATAACTACAGAGTTATTCGATTGTATTACATTGCCATGAGTGTCTTTTTCCCCGATATCATAAACGGCAGACCAACTTCCTACATCGTTCCATCCAAATGAGCCTGGAACGACATAAATTTTTTCAGCTTTTTCCATAATGGCGTAATCAACAGAAACAGAATTACAAGCTGTGAAAAAAGAAAGAAGTTGATCAACACTTGGAGTGCCTGTTTCACTTGTTAATTCATCTTGAGCTAGTTTAAACATTTCAGGTTGGTAGGATTTAAAAGCGTTTGTAATGGTTTTAACAGACCAAATGAACATCCCACTATTCCAAAGGTATTCGCCGGATTCAATAAACTTTTCGGCTGTTTCTTTGTTCGGTTTTTCTTTAAATCCAAAAACCGGGTGCACAAAATTAGCACTATGTTTGTCTTTTTCAGATGCATTAAAATGAATGTATCCATAACCTGTTTCAGGGTGACTTGGTTCAATGCCAACAGTAACAATTGAATCGAGATCTTCTGCTTTAAGAAAAGCAGATTCGATTATTCCTAAAAACTTGTCTTCATCTAGAATTACATGATCTGCTGGAAGTACACACATGAGTGCATTAGCATCTCTTTTTCCAATAACATGAGCGGCAAGAGCTACGCAAGGAGCGGTGTTTTTTGCCATTGGTTCACCCAAAATATTTTTAACAGGTAGTTCTGGCAATTGATCTTGAACAAGAGGTATGTATTTTTGATTGGTTATGATCAGAATATTTTCATGTGGAATTAACTTCGAAATCCGATCAACTGTTTGTTGAATAAGAGTTCTGTCTCCATATAATGATAAGAATTGCTTTGGAAAAGCCTCTCTACTTTGTGGCCAAAAACGGGATCCCACACCACCAGCCATGATAACGGCAAATTTATTTGAATTCATGATAATAAAATATTTTTTAGAATGTACTTTGTAATCTACAAATCAATAATTGATATAAGGCAGATATATCGATAATGGTTTAAAAACCAAAGATAAACCAATTTGTTCATCAGCTTACCGAAATTTAAGCTTTATTCATGCTGATTAACACGGATGATATCAAAAGCTAGTTTTACTGCTTTGAAAATGTCGTCATTTTCTGAGTAAACATCGGGATGAAATAGTTTAACTTTTGCATTATAGGCCTTTTTGAAAATATTCAGTTCGGAGTTCTTTTCAACACCAAGAAGAGTGGATGCTAGAAGCGAATCTTGTTTCTTTAATAAATGAATCTTTTGCTTTAACGTTTTATTTTCAATCCTTAGTTCTGCCGCTTTAAGAATTAAAGATTCTAGTTTTTTCTTAAGTGCAGAATAATCTTTGGATTCACTATTCTTCTCTTTTTCTATTGCTTGTTCATTGATAGCTTTTAAAATTTTAGATATTTGCTTAAAAATTGAATCATAAAAATCTAGAATGGCTTCTTTTGAAAGAGAATCTGTCGGTGTTACACTTTTTTGAATTTGTAGTTGGAGCCTTAAAAGCTCTTCAGATAAATGAAATTCGTCTGAAGTAGAATCATTAAACTTAGTTCTGAAGAGTTTTTCACAACGAATTGAACAAAATCTGATTTTTTTGTCATTTGATAGGAATTTTTTCCCGCAATAATTACAATAACTTGAACTAGGCTTTAATGAATTCGAGGACATAGTTTAATTTTAATAGCGGAATTATATTGAATACAAAAATTAATCATTTGAGAAGTTTGATTTAAAATTCAATTGAGCTAAAATTAACGCTAAAAAAACAATTGAAAAAGCAAAAGCAGAAAGTGTTCAAATTGTGATTATGCTCAATTATTAAGCATACTCTAAAAAGTGTAATTCAGTAAAACAATCGAAAATGGTATAAGGTTAAAAAAGGTGTAAGCCAACAAAATCGACTTTTTGGTGTGGGTTCATCCTTTAAAAATAAGTCTAGACTTATCAGTTAAATTGAGTTTCTACAAACAAATACGCTTTAGAGATAAATTAAAAATAACTGTTAATTGTTCTTTCAAAATGATTAATTTAAAAAAAGAATTCTGAATTAGCTTGAATAGATAAAATCAATGTTAGAAAAACAACTCTTAATAACTCTTGTCGGTTTTGGAAAAATGGGCAAAACCATAAAACAAATCACAGATCATGACCACAGCGTAAAAATTAATTATGTAATAGATTTAGAAAACAATTTACATGGATCTGCTTTTTCACATTCTTTCTTTTTACAGTCAGATGTAGTCATTGATTTTTCTCATCCATCTGCAGTAGTTTCTACGATAAAGTCATGTATCGAAGCAAGTAAACCAATCGTTGTTGGAACTACGGGTTGGGCAGAATATCAACCTGAAATAATTGATTTGGTTCAAAAGAATGGGGCAAAATTATTATATGGCTCAAATTATTCCTTAGGAGTGCAATTATTTAATAAGTTAATCAAACATGCTTCATTATTGTTTGGGCAGACCACAATGTTTGATTCTGCAATGAATGAAGTTCATCATACTCAAAAAGCTGACGCTCCAAGTGGAACTGCTTTAACCTTGGCAAATACCTATTTACAGCATTCCTCTACTAAAAAAGAACTAAAAACAAGTATTCCTAATCACGAAAAAGTTGAAACCGGTTCTCTTTATGTTACATCTCAGCGTTTAGGTGGCACTTACGGTGAACATGAATTAAGAATTCAATCAGAATGGGACGATATTCAAATTAAACACACCGCAAGAAATCGAGATGGTTTTGCAGCAGGCGCTATTAAAGCTGCAAAATGGTTAATTCAAAAAGAAGAATCTGGATTTTACTTATTAGAAGATGTTGCTGAGGAAGTTATTTTGCAGGGTTAATGAGTTGATATAGAAATGATTTGAAAATGACTGGGTCTACGGTCATCGTTTTTTCATTGCCAAAAGATTTGGCTTCAAATACAGCATATTCATTTGCATTGTTGATTAATGCAGAGTGAAGAAAACAGTCATTTGCAAAATGTGCAGGTCTGATTTCGATGACATTTGGTGATTTCATCCATAAAAGATTACTTAAGCCTGCTCCATGAGGTCCACAAATAAGTTCTGCTTCAGAAAATTTCTTTATTTGTTCAGCTAAACTCTTTTTTTGAGACTCAACAATTTCAAATCCAAAAGATTCTAAAATTGGAGTTATTTCGTCCTCATTTGTTATTGATCTTACCGAGTCACTTTTTCTGCTAACATAAATTCTTTTTGAGGGAACAACATTAGTATTCCTTACGGGTAAACTTTTTTTGATGAATTCGAATCGTTCAGGAATAAAATTTAAGCCCCATGGAATAGTTAAAAGGGTATCAGCTGTATAGTCAACTCCATCTCGTACTAATTGAATATCATTTTTAGTAATTCCTAAGAAATCAAAAGCCTCGACTAAAAAAGTTGGAATATGTTCACTTACAAGGAGTTTCACTTTTCCTTTAAAAGGCATGTAAAATTCAAGACGAGGAAGAAGTTCAGTTAAAACATGATAATAATTTGAAAACCCAACATTTGTGAAGACGAAATAAATTCCTGATAAATGAACGGATCGAGTAGACGGTTTTTGTTTGTGAAAATAAGATTTGAATTCAGTTTCAAAAGGAAAAGAGAAGCTATCTATAATCCAATTTCCTTCGGGTGATTTAAGAAAGCCACAGCCTGAAAACAAAGTCCAGTTTTTATTTAAAAACAATAACTGTTCAGGATTAATTTCGAAGTGTTTTCGTTTTAGCACTGTTGAGAAAATACCTTCAGAGTCAATTTTTGAGAAAGAAAAATCTCTACTTATAACTCTATTTGATCTTAGTTGTTCATTTCGAATAATTCCAGATTGATTAAAAAAACGCTGTTCTACCATCATAATAAGTTGAATATAAATGTAATTTTTAAAGGCTTAAATACATATTTCCTAAAAATCAATTAATTTAGCCTATCAGAATTATCAACCCGTTTTTTATCTCCGCAGTATGAAAGTAATGAAGTTTGGTGGCACCTCAGTAGCCGATGCAAAAGCGTGGAAACAAGTTTATTCCATAATTTCAAAAGAAAAAGATGTCGTAATCGTAGTTTCGGCAACTACAAAAACTACAAATGATTTATTAAGCGCCTCAGACTTAGCAAAGAATGGCAATTTGACAGAGGCAATGAATGTTTCAGAACGAATTTTGAAGCGTCATACTCAAATTGTTGATGAACTTATGAATAAAACAGATCATCCTGTTTTGTTTGAGAAATGTATTGCATGGATTTATGAACATGTCGATTTACTAAATAACTACTTACTTGGAATTCATACTCTAAGAGAGTTGACCCCTCGTTCCTTAGATGTTATTTCGTCCATTGGTGAGCGTATGTCGTCTTATCTAATAGCTCAAATTGGACCGTTATATGGTGTTCAGTCTGTGCATATAGATTCAAGAGATGTGATTATTACAACTCCTGATTTTGGGAAGGCATTGCCTATTCAAAAAGAAATTAACAAGCGCATTTCTGTAGTAAAACATCATTTGGAAAACGAGCATACTCCAATAATGGGTGGCTTTTATGGTTCATCATTACAAGGAGAGCTTACAACGCTCGGCCGTGGAGGTTCTGATTTCACAGCAAGTTTAGTTGGATTAGCACTAGGTGTTGATGATATTGAAATTTGGACAGATGTTAGTGGAATGTACACTTGTGATCCAAGAATGGTTCCAACTGCAACACCGATTCCAGAAATCAGTTTTTACGAAGCTGCAGAGTTAGCATATTTTGGAGCTAAAGTGTTACACCCTGCAACTATACAGCCTGCTGTTGAAAAAAATATTCCAGTGTGGATTAAAAATACATTCAAACCGAATGATCACGGAACAAAGATTTTTGCTGGAGCGCCACTTGATGGCGTTTTCAGAGCACTAGCATTTAAGAAAGATATCAATATCATCACGATAAATTCTACAAGAATGTTGTTAGCGTATGGTTTTCTTGCAAAAGTATTCAGCATTTTTGAAAAACATAAAGTGAGTGTAGATTTAGTAACGACATCTGAAGTATCAGTATCCATGTCTGTTGATACAAAAGATAATCTAGATCCCATTATTGAAGAGTTAATGCAAGTTGGCCATGTTCATGTTAGTATTAAATTGGCGCTTGTTTCGGTTGTTGGACAGAATTTTTTAAATGCCACTGGAGTAGCAGCTAGAATATTTAATAAAATTTCAAACTATCCAATTAAACTAATTTCACAAGGAAGCTCAGACATTAATTTATCCTTCGTAGTAGATAATGATCATTTGTCTTATGTAGTGAAAGACTTGCACAAAGAGTTTTTTGGCGTTTAACTAAACATTAGCACTCATAGTTTGTGATAGATTGTGAGTGCTAGTTTAAAATTAAACTTCAAAGAAATTCACGAAAAGAGCATTTATTTCTATTTTAATCAAATACTTAAGAGGCTTTAGGGAATTTCAAATGATAGTTTATCATTTGAATAATGAATTTTCGCCGAAAAGTAGTTTAAGCAAACTATTCGGCAAATTCGCAGGATTTAGATAGGTTTAAAACCTCAAAATTCGGCTTATAAAAGTGGGCTCATAAGTATAAACGTACCTATCTGATGTTTTTTCTAATGACAGATTTGAGTTTAGCGTAATACTTCTCTTAAAAATGGAGCGGTATGACTAGCATCAACTTCCATAATCATTTCTGGGGTGCCTTCTGCAACTAGTGTTCCACCACCAAAACCACCTTCAGGCCCGATATCAATAATCCAATCTGCGGCTTTAATAATATCTAAATTATGTTCAATAACGATTACAGAATGCCCAGCTTCAACAAGTTCATTAAATGCTTCAAGTAAACGTGCTGTATCTTCGAAATGTAAACCTGTACTTGGTTCGTCAAAGAAATAAAGAGTATGTTCCTTATTCGTTTTCGTAAGGAATTTAGCCAGTTTTACTCTTTGAGCCTCGCCACCGCTAAGTGTTGTTGCACTTTGTCCCAGTTTCAAATAACTCAAGCCAACTTTATCAAGCACTGCAATTTTATCGACAATATTTTTTTCATCTACAAAGAAATCTAAAGCCTCAGCGATTGACATTTCGAGTACATCATAGATGTTTTTACCTCTGTATTTAATTTGTAAGATGTCTTTTCGGTAGCGTTTTCCGCCACAAACTTCACAGGGTAATTCAATATCAGCTAAAAACTGCATTTCAATAGTCTGAATTCCGTCACCTTGGCAGGCTTCGCAACGTCCGCCAGCAACATTAAACGAAAAATGTCCAGGAGTTAATCCTTGAATTTTAGCTTGGCGCGTATTTGAGAAAAGCTCACGAATATCATCAAAAGATTTCGTATAAGTTGCAGGATTTGAGCGTGAGGAGCGACCAATTGGTGTTTGGTCAACCATTTCTATTAAATTAATTTGTTCACGACCTTTAATTTCTTTGTGTTTTCCAACTTTATCATTGTAAGTTCCCAATTCAAGCATCAAACCGCCATATAAGGTGTCATGTACAAGTGTGGATTTTCCTGAGCCTGAAACTCCAGAGACAACAACAAGCTTATTAAGTGGAAAATTTACCGTCAAATTTTTGAGATTATGTTCAATTGCGTCTACGACGGTTAAAGACTTTCCATTTCCAGCTCTTCTTTTTGATGGAATCGGGATGGATTTTCTGCCGCTCATATATTTTGCAGTTAGTGAGTTTGAAACCATCAAATCTTCATACGTTCCTGCGAAAACAACTTCACCTCCATAAACACCTGCAAATGGGCCGATATCAATAATCCAATCAGCAGCTTTTATCATTTCAGGATCGTGCTCAACAACAACTACCGTATTTCCAATATCACGTAGACGTTTTAAAATTCCAATTAGGCGATCGTTATCTCTCGGATGTAGACCAATTGTTGGTTCATCAAGTACGTACAAGCTTCCAATTAAAGAACTACCAAGCGCATTTGCAAGGTTTATTCTTTGCGACTCTCCACCAGAAAGCGAGTTTGTTAATCGATCGAGGGTTAAATATTCTAAGCCAACTTCATTTAGATAAAGTAAGCGTTTTTTAATTTCATAAAGAATTTGAGAAGCAATTTTCTCTTCTGTTGGTGTTAAAGTTATGGATTCAAAAAAATCTTTTGCGTGACCAATAGTCATTTCAGCGACTTCGCCGATTGAAAGATCATTTACTTTAACATAGAGTCCATCTTTTCTTACTCTATAGCCATCACATTCGGTACATCTTGAATAACCACGATAACGAGCATAATAAACCCGCATGTGGACTTTATAAAACTCATCTTTAATATTATCGAAGAATTTATTGATCCCAATATATTCGTCTTTCCCATTCCAAATTATTTTCTTGATGTCTTTAGAAAGGCGGATATAAGGAACATCAATAGGGATATTTAATCGTGCGCAAACTTTGACAAGATCTTTGAGATTTGTACTGAATTTAGGCGATTGAAATGGCGCAATGCATCCGCCACGAATACTTAAACCTGGATCTGAAATGACCAGATCTTCATCGATTCCTGCAATTTTACCAAAACCTTCACAAGTTGAACAGGCGCCGTAGGGATTATTAAATGAAAACATTTGAGGGCTAGGTTCGGTGAACTCCATTCCATCACGCTCAAATAATTCTGAAAAACTTAAAAAGTCACCACCTCTAAGTTTGATGTAGCATCGACCATTTCCTTCTTTGAAGGCCAATTCAATTGAATCGGTAATTCGAGTTTGCGTGTCGTTGTCAGTTTGAACAGCAAGTCGATCAACTAAAACATATTGTTTCTTCTGAGATATAGCTTTAACATTTTTTTCGGCTTCGGAAATATCTGTTATTTCTTCGGAATCAATATGCAATAAACGGGTAAATCCCTTTTCGCGTAAAACTTGGAGTTCATCAGCTATTTTGGAATTTTCGTGACTTGGTATAGCAAAAAGAACGTAAAAACGTGTTTTTTCAGGAAATGCTAAAACCGAATTAACCGTTGATTCTGGAGTGTCTTTGGTAACTTGTTCACCAGAAATGGGGCTTATTGTTTTTCCAATTCGTGCAAAAAGCAATCGAAGGTAGTCGTAAATTTCAGTAGAAGTTCCAACTGTTGAGCGGGGATTTGTAGTTGAATTTTTTTGTTGAATGGCCATGGCTGGAGAGATTCCTTGCATGAAATCAACATCAGGTTTATCCATCCTCTCCAAAAATTGTCTAGCATAACTTGAAAGACTTTCAACATATCTACGTTGACCCTCAGCATAAAGCGTATCGAATGCCAGCGATGATTTTCCAGAACCACTAACTCCAGTAATAACAGTTAAAGAATTTCTGGGAATAGTTACATCTATGTTCTTAAGATTGTGAACACGAGCTCCTCTTATGATAATAGGTCGATCAAATGAAATAGAAGAAGATGAAGAATCGCTTTTTTTTGACATGAAGTACGTTTTAATGAAGCCTATAAGTTAGCTAATAGAACAATGCTACGAGATACAAAGATTCACTATTAAATCAGTTTGAAGAATTTATTTTTCTTCGTATTCAAAATCAGGATCAAACTTTTTGTATTTCATGTTTTGCTCAATTTTCTTTGCGAGTAATAAAGCTTTTTTTCGAAAAATACCATCTTTATGGTAGACCCAAGCTGCCATATCACGAGCTTCTTCCATGCGTTTTAGATTAATAAGAGCATGAGTTTTAAACCACATTGCTTTCTCAGTAGCATTGTCATCCACAGGCTCTAAAATCAAAATTGCTTTATCGAAAGATTCGAGTGCGTTTTCAAATTTTCCATCATTAAAGAAAACAATACCCAAGTTAAAACTTGCAAGACCTGCTGAATAAGAATCGGGATAAAGTTCAATTAGTTTTGAAAAAGTTTCTATTGCTCTTTTCTTTTTTCCTTCTATAGTAGCTTTTAAGCCTAGATTTAATAATGAATCCATTGAAGTCAAGTTAGAATTATCTGAGCGAGTAATATTTGACGCTTGAAGTTCTAATAAATCAACAGAAGTTAATCCTACTAGATATGGATCGCGTTCTATTTTTAGTAACAAACCAATAACAACGCTGAATAAAACAACAGCAGCTGCAGTGTACCAATATTTTAAACTTGAAACCGTAGCACCTTTTTGAGAAAGATGAGATTTTTGTTCATCGAGCACTTTTTTAGCACCTGCAACGGTTTTCATGTATTCCAATAATTCGGCATCTGTTAGAGTTTCTGCCCAAAGCCACTGAGTTTCTTCAAAGCTTGCAGTTTCAGCTAACCATTTATCTACAATAATCTGATGTTTTTCTGTCATACTATTTATTTTAGGTTAAGGTATAACCTAGAGACGCTTGAAAGTTCAAAACCTTACAAGATTTTTTGATTTTTTTTAATTTATTTTTCCAGAAACGCAATTTGCCAGAATTTTAATGATTCTATGCTTCTTTGTGAACACGGTATTAACTTTCATTTTAAAGTATTCGGCTACTTTTTCTGCTTTTTCGTCGGGTTTGCTAAGCCAATACTTAATAAAACTTTTATTCTCTTTATCTAATTCGTCAACGCAGTCTCGGAGGGCTTCATATTTTTCGTTTTCAACTAACAAATCAATTTGTTCCGATAAAGAAGCAAAATATTCTGTGCTTTGATCGAGTTCTTCTAATTGAATTTTCCTTTTAAATGAGAAATATTGATTGCGTGATGCAGTGATTAAATACGAACCAATTTTTTCGGGTTCATTAATAGCTCCGTCACGAATAATATTTACTGTTTTTAAAAATACATTTTGAATAATATCTTCACAGTCAACTAAGTCCGCTTTCATTGTAACCCTAAGGTAGCCAATCAGTTGATTGCTTAAGTGAGCAAACGCTTTGCTTATCCGAGCTTCGTCGTAAGCTAAAACCCCTTCGTAAAAATCATAAAGTGCCGTTTTGTTAATCATTTATTCAAATAATTAATCAAACCAAATCGAGTAATTCTTGAGGAACATCAACCATCATTTTTAAAACTTGAGAAGCATGAGTTTTACCCTGAGCGTCTAGTTTAAGAGAAACGGTACCGCCACCACCAAGACTTCCGTTCAACAAGAAATTGAGCGCTCCTAAATTAGGTAGTTCAAATCGCTCAACATCACCTTTACAAACGTGTTTCATGTGTTCTTTAACACATTCTGAAGTTAGCGTTTCTTTTAAAAAAGGATAAATATCTGCATGGCGAGCAATAATTCCGACATTACTAGCATTTCCTTTGTCTCCACTTCTACCGTGGGCAATTTTTAAGAGATGAACTTTAGGCATAATTCTCCAATTTAATGAGTTACAATTTTTCCAATTTCATAAGCTTTTTCACCGGACTCATTCGCCCAATCAAGTACTTTCTTTTTGTCTTCCGCACTTACAATAACAATTAGACCGATTCCTAAATTAAACGCTTCACGTTGGTCTTCTTCTTGAATATTTCCAACTTCGGCTATCAATTTAAAAAGTGCAGGTCTTTCCCATGAATTCCAATAAATATCAATTTTTAACGGTGCAGGAACAACTCTTTTGGTATTTCCAATAATTCCGCCACCTGTGATATGTGAAAAAGCATGAACACCACTAATTTTTTTAAGTCCTCTAATAATAGGAAGGTAAGATTTATGAACAGCTAAAAGTGCAGATCCAACATCTGTTCCTAATTCTTCAACAAATTCATTTACTTCATATTTTGAGAACAATACTTTTCTTGCAAGTGAATATCCGTTTGTATGAAGGCCGGTGCTTGAAAAACCTATTAAAACGTCACCTTCATTAACTTTTGAACCATCATAAATAGATTCTTTGTCGACAACCCCAACAATTGTTCCGGCTAAATCAAATTCACCATCACTGTAAATGTCTGGCATTTCTGCTGTTTCGCCACCAATCAAGGCACATTCGTTTTCTCTACAAGCTATCGTAAAACCTTTAATAACTTCTTTAGCAACAGCTTGATTTAATCTTCCAGTTGAGAAATAATCTAAAAAGAAGAGAGGTTCAGCGCCACAAACGGCAATATCGTTCACACAGTGATTTACTAAATCCTGACCGACTGTATTGTAAACTCCTTTTTTGAAAGCCACGATAAGTTTTGTACCAACTCCATCAACAGAACTTACTAAAACAGGATCTTTATATTGAGTAAAATTTGGCCTAAATAATCCTCCAAATCCTCCGATATTTGATAAAACGGAGACATTATGTGTCTCTTTTATCATTTCTTTAATAGAGTCGACTAATTCTTCGCCGGCTTTAACATCAACACCGGAATCTTTATAGGTGAAAGCTTTTTTTTCCATGATGGATTTAAGGTGAAATAAAAGGATGTGAAAAATGAGGTTGGAAGACAAATTCAGAAAACTTGTACTTCACTATATAAAATCGTTGAAATATAGGGAATCTTGAGCCAAAATCAGGAACGCTTATTGGCTTACTCAACTAGATTTAGAATTCTTATAAACCTGTTAGTGGTATAAACCAAGAGGAAACGCAAGTTGTTATTTCGTTTGAACCTGATTTGTGGAAAAATTCATTTTTTGTTCCATCATATTCATAATCGTTTACCCATTCATCTGCATGCTCAATAACTTGTTGAATAGCATGTACAGCGTTTAAAGCTTCTTCATTCGTCATTGATGGATGCAAAGAAAATCGAACCCAACCTGGTTTCATAGAGCGGTCGCCAGTATCAATTTTTTCAGTTATCATTTTTGAAAATTCTGGGCGGACGTGTAATAAATAGTGGCCATACGTTCCTGCGCAAGAACAACCTCCCCGAACTTGGACACCAAATCGATCATTCAAAAGTTTAACGATTAAATTATAGTGAATGTCTTCAGCATAAAATGATAGAACAGCTAAACGATCTTTAATATTCTCTGCTAATAAATGCAGTTTTGGAGTAGATTTTAACTTATCCCAAACTAAATCGATTAATTCATGTTCTCTATCAAGAATAGCTTTTGTTCCAATTTCTTCCTTTAGTTGCATGGAAAATGCGGCACGTATTGTTTGCATAAATCCGGGTGTTCCTCCATCTTCTCTCGACTCAATGTCGTCTATGTATCGATGTTCTCCCCAAGGATTTGTCCATTCAACTGTTCCTCCGCCAGGATTATCGGGAATTTTATTGGTATATAATTTAGGATCAAAAACAAGAATACCACTAGATCCGGGACCTCCTAGAAATTTGTGTGGTGAAAAATAAATCGCATCTAAATGTTCTTTTGGATCTTCGGGTCTCATTACAATGTCGATATAAGGAGCAGAACAGGCAAAATCGACAAAACATAATCCATTATAATCGTGAATCATTCGAGCTATTTCAAAATAAGGCGCAAAAACTCCCGTAACGTTCGAACATGAAGTAATGGCAGCTATTTTAAGTGGTCTGTTTTTGTACTTCTCTAATAATTCTGAAAAATGATTGAGATCCACAAGTCCGTCTTCGGTCGGATTTATGATTTCGACATCAGCTATCGTTTCTAACCATGTTGTTTGGTTTGAATGATGTTCCATGTGGGTAATAAACACAATTGGTCTTTCGTCATCTTGTAAATCAATTCGTTCAGTAAAACGTTCATGAATTCGAAGCCCAAGCATGCGTTGAAGTTTGTTAACTACGCCTGTCATTCCAGAACCAGTTGAGATTAAAACATCTGATTCGTAGGCTCCAACATGTTTCTTAATAAATTGGATAGCATGGTGATAAGCATGGGTCATGCTACTTCCCGTAAATGTAGTTTCAGTATGTGTATTCGCTACATAGGGGCCAATAATCTTGGAAAGGCGGTTTTCAATGGGGCCAAAAAGGCGACCACTAGCAATCCAATCAGCATAAATGATTTTTTGTTTTCCATAAGGACTGTTAAACTCGGCATCGTTACCAATAATTCCTTGACGCACCAGTTCAAAATAAGCTTCAAGATTCGCACTGTTTTCCATAAACTCCAATTAAACAATTCACGATAGATTTAAAAAATCGAGATACAATCACAATTAGTAAAAATAACTAAAACTATTGAGAATTAAGCCGTTTGCTCTTTTCTTGAATACAGAAATGAAAGCTGAAGGTATTTAATTTAATTGGAAAGGCTATTTTTTACATTCTTTCATTTTCTTTAAGTAATTTACCATTCAATTTAATATGATTGCAGAAAATCACTTCGAGAATAGTATCTTATCAAATTAAATCAACCACATAGACTTAACTCAATTTTTAAGCAAAAAATCTGAATTTATAAACATGGACGTACTTAAGTTTGGCGGTACATCTGTTAAAGATGCAAAAAATATATCCCGCGTAATTGATATTGTATCAAATAGAGACTCACGACAAGCGGTTGTTGTTGTTTCTGCACTTGGAGGAATAACCAATCAACTAATTGAAGCGGCAGCACTTGCCGAAAATGGGCAAGACTCGTATAAAACACTTTTAACTGAGATTGAAACACGACATTTAGATGTCATTAAAGCGCTTATTACGGTTAATAGACAGAGTTCAGTAGTGGCAAAAGTAAAAATTCAACTCAATGAGCTTGAAGATTTATTAAGAGGAATGTCTTTAGTTGGTGAGGTTTCACCAAGAACGTTAGATATCGTTCAAAGTTTTGGTGAACGATTATCATCATACATTATTTACGAAGCATTTAAAGAAAGAGGTTTTGATGTAACCCATTTAGATGCTCGGCAAATAATTAAAACAGATAGTAATTACAATAATGCCCTTGTTGATTTTGATACAACAAACGCATTAATCACACAATGGTTTTCATCTCATAAAGGACTGCACATTATTCCCGGTTTTATAGCAAGTAACGCTGAAAACAAAACAACTACACTTGGAAGAGGTGGATCAGATTATACGGCGTCCATTTTAGCAGCTGCACTAAATTCTTCGATATTAGAAATTTGGACAGATGTTGATGGAATGATGACAGCCGACCCTAGAAAAGTATCAAAAGCTTTTCCTGTTGAACATGTTTCTTATTCAGAAGCAATGGAGCTTTCCCATTTTGGAGCAAAAGTGATTTATCCACCAACAATTGTTCCTGCAATGGCTAAAAAAATTCCAATTGCAATAAAAAATACATTCAACCCGAGTTCATTTGGAACCCTAATAAAAGATTCAGTTGATGATAATACATCTTCAATTAGAGGAATTTCTTCAATTGATGACATTTGCCTATTAACTGTTGAAGGATCTGGCTTGGTTGGTGTTTCTGGGGTAGCAATGCGTGTTTTTAGAGCCTTAGCCCAAGAAAAAATAAATGTTATTTTAATTACTCAAGGCTCATCAGAGCATAATATAACTTTTGCGGTATTGCCCAAAGAAGCGTCAAAATCAAAAGAAATTCTTGAGAAAGAATTTGCATTAGAGCGAAAACTTAATCTCGTAGATCCAATTCGAGTGGATAAAGAATTAAGTATAATAGCGGTTGTTGGCGAAAATATGAAAAACACACCTGGAATTTCAGCACGCTTGTTTGAAGCTTTAGGTAGAAATGGAATTAGTGTTGTTTGTACGGCTCAAGGAGCATCAGAATTAAATATTTCTGTAGTTATTGAGAAATTTCATGTCAGAAAGGGACTAAATGCTATTCATGAAGCCTTTTTCTTAGACAAAAAGAAACGCTTAAATCTATATGTTGTTGGCACAGGCACAATAGGCAAAACTTTATTAACTCAAATAAATGAACAAATGGATTATTTGAGTAATCAAACCAATATTGATGTTCGTTTAGTTGGTTTGGCAAACTCTAAACGCATGTGGTTTAATGAGGATGGAATTTCTTTAGGAAATTGGCGTGAAGAACTCGATTTACATGGTTCAAGAGCAAATTTGAATGAATTCATTCAAAAAATGAAAGAGCAAAATATGCGAAACGCAGTATTTGTTGACAATACAGCAAATGCAACTGTTGCAGCAACCTACGCTGATATTTTGGATGCCAATATTAATGTTGTTACACCGAATAAAATTGCTAATTCTGGCACATTCAAACATTATTTAAAACTTCAACAATTGGCATTGAAAAAAAATGTGTACTTCCTGTATGAAACCAATGTTGGTGCAGGGCTTCCAATTATTAGCACCTTAAAAGATATGATTCATAGTGGAGACAAAATTCTTCGCATTGAAGCCATTCTTTCTGGTACACTAAATTATTTATTTAGCTCAATTTCTGAGGAAAAACCATTTTCAAAAGTAGTAAAAGAGGCAAAAGATTTAGGTTTTACCGAACCAGACCCAAGGCTAGATTTAAACGGAATGGATGTTGGTCGTAAAGTGTTAATTCTAAGTCGTGAAATTGGACATCAATTAGAATTATCTGATGTTAGTATCGAAAACTTAATGTCTTCTGAAACTCAAGCTTCTGAAACGATGGATGAGTTTTGGCAAAATCTAGAAAAATATGAAGATGGTCGTTATGCAGAAATGATCTCAAAAGCAAAAGCTGCAGGTAACTGTTTAAGATATGTCGCGACTATTGAAAATGGTAAAGTATCAACTGGGGTAAAAGAAATTCCACCATCTCATCCATTTTATTCATTAGAAGGAAGTGATAATATTATCAAGTTCACATCATCACGATATAAAAATAATCCACTAACAGTAAAAGGACCTGGCGCAGGTGCTGAAGTAACTGCTGCAGGTGTTTTTGCTGATATTGTAAGAATAATCAATACTCCTTAATCCGCATTCATAAAATGTCTGAACAATTACTTGTACAATCGCCTGCAACAGTAGCCAATGTTGCAGCTGGTTTTGATATAATGGGATTTGCCTTAAATAATCCATTCGATGAAATTATTGTAAGGAAAACAAAAGAAAAAGGAGTTCGGATTTTCAATGAAACCGGAACTTTCCCTTCAATGCCATTGGAACCACAGAATAATACCTGTGGAATAGCTTTACAAACCTATTTAGCTCATGTTAAACCCGATTGTGGATTCGATTTAATTTTTAAAACAAAAATTAAACCTGGTTCTGGAATTGGTTCAAGTGCAGCAAGTGCAGTTGCAGGTGTTTTTGGAGCAAATCAATTATTAGGTGAGCCTTTAAAGCGTAAAGATTTACTTCGTTTTTGCATGGAAGGTGAGCGAGTAGCAAGTGGAGTAGCTCACGCAGATAATGTAGGCCCAGCTTTACTTGGAGGGTTTATTCTAGTAAGAAGTTACAATCCACTAGATGTTGTTAAAATTGATACCCCTGAATGTTTATGCGCAGCTATAGTTCATCCTCAAATTGAAGTGAGAACAGAAGACGCTCGCGCTATTCTTAGGAAAGAAGTGTTGTTAAAAGACGCAATTCAGCAATGGGGAAATACAGCAGGACTTATTGCCGGATTAATGAAAAATGATATTGGATTAATTGGCAGATCTTTAAATGATGTAATTATTGAACCAATCAGAAGTATTTTAATTCCTGGTTTTAAAGAAGTTAAAGAAGCGGCATTAAACGCCGGTGCTTTAGGTTGTTCCATTTCTGGTTCAGGACCATCCATTTTTACCCTGAATGATTCTATCGAAACAGCAGAAAAAGTTGCTGAAGCTATGAAAAGTACTTTTGAAGCTATTGGAATTCCTACTTTTTCATACGTTTCAAAGATTAATAACGAAGGTGTAAAAGCCTTTCATATCGATTAATACAATTTAGAACCACCTCGTTTTACCTAATTTCAAAAGAATTCTAAAATTATCATGAAGTTTTATAGTACACGTGATCGCTCAAATCTTGCTGATTTAAAATTAGCCGTAACTAAAAGTTTAACATCTGATGGTGGATTGTATCTCCCTGAACGCATTGATAAACTAAGCCCAGAGTTTTTCAAAAAACTACCTGAATTAAGTTTAGCTGAAATTGGATTCGAAGTAAGTAAATTAATTCTTGATGAAATTCCAGAAGAAGATTTAAAGAGAATATGTGATGATGCGCTTTCATTTGAAACGCCTTTAGTTGAAATTGCGCCAGATACCTATAGTTTAGAATTGTTTCATGGCCCAACAATGGCGTTTAAAGATGTTGGAGCTAGGTTTATGGCACGTCTTTTATCCTATTTATTGGAAGATAAAGAACAAGAAGTGCATGTTTTGGTTGCAACCTCTGGTGATACTGGAAGTGCAGTTGCATCAGGATTTTACAATGTTCCTGGTATTCGTGTTACTATTTTATATCCAAGTGGTGGAGTAAGTGCTTTTCAAGAAAAACAGTTAACGACTTTAGGCGGAAATATTAACGCACTAGAAATTGATGGTGTTTTTGATGATTGTCAACGATTAGTAAAAGAAGCGTTTGCCGATGCTGATTTAAAAAGAGAACGAAGATTAACTTCTGCAAATTCAATAAATTTTGCTCGCTTATTGCCACAGAGCTTTTATTATTTTTATGCGGTCGGGCAATTAATGAAAAATAATAAACCGATAGTAATTTCAGTTCCAAGTGGAAATTATGGAAACCTAACAGCTGGAGTTGTTGCATGGAAAATGGGTTTGCCAATTCATCATTTTGTTGCAGCTTCTAATGCTAATAATGTTGTTCCGCGTTATCTAGAAACAGGTAAATATGAGCCAGGAAAATCAATTGCAACAATTTCAAATGCGATGGATGTTGGAAGTCCAAATAATGTAGAACGCTTACAGGATTTATTTGGTCATAGTTTAGACGAGCTTAAAAAAATGGTTAAAGGCACTTGGTTTGATGATGAAGCAACTTTTGCATCAATGCAAAAAGTGTGGGAAAACCATGAGTATATGTTAGACCCTCATGGAGCTGTAGCCTATTCTGGATTAGAATGGTATAAAAAAACGATTGATGAAAATGTTCAAGGAATATTTTTGGAATGTGCTCATCCCGCAAAATTTGATGAAACGGTTTTTAAAGCTACTGGAATTGAACCTCCAATTCCTGAACATCAAAAACATGTTCTCACTAAACCAAAACGTGCAATGATGATGAGCAAAAACTTCGATGAGTTCAAAGATTGGCTTTTACATGACGATGGCTGTTCTTGTTAAGAGCTTTTTGAATGTGAGCTTGTTTCAGTAAGAATCCATTCTAAATAGGATGGATTTCCGGAAACAATTTGTAAGCTGATTAAACATGGCGTTTTGTAAGAATGTAAGCTCAAGACAAGTTTATTTAGTTGATCAAACAAATCTTCTCTAGTTTTCAAAATTAGAACGACTTCTTCAGATTGTTGAATTGCATTTTCCCACCAATAAAGGGAAGTCATTTTGGGTAAAATATTTGCACATGCTGCCAATCTCTTTGAAATTACTTCTCTAGCAATCAATTTAGCTTGCTCTGAGCTCTCACAAGTACAATAGGCAAAAATTGTATTCATTTTTCTTCTTTAAATTTGTTTAGCATAATTGACGATGTCTAAAAAAATAGTTAACTTTATCGTTCTGAATTAATTCTGATATTCGGAATGCGAGAGTGGCGAAATTGGTAGACGCGCTAGATTTAGGATCTAGTACTTCACGGTTTGGGGGTTCGAGTCCCCCCTCTCGTACCAAATACAAAATTAAACTTTTAATGGATAACATAAATCACGATTTCCTACAATGCAAGAATTGTATCAGAGACGTGATTTTTTTGTATGTAATCAGGTCGTAAGAATCAAAAAGTACTATTCCTGCAATTTAATACAGTTCATCTATTAAAGTTTTAATAAATCCCCATCACAAGTAAAAAAAAAGCGGCTCCCGTGAATATTTCAGTAAATGAACTTTCCTCTGTTGACAAAGAAATCGTAATTACAGCAACAAGAGAAGAATTAGCCAATACATTCGATAAAGCTTTCAGAAAATATCGTTCTCAAATGAACATTCCAGGTTTTCGTCCTGGTAAAGCACCTTTAGATATAGTAAGAAAACGCTTTGGAAAAGACATTGAACAAGAAGAAGTAAGAACTTACGTTCTCGATATCTACAATGATAAAATTTTAGACGAGTACAAACCTGTTGGAGAGTCTCTTTTTAAAGAAATAATTTGGGAAAATGACAATCTGAATGCTGTTATTCAAATTGGCTTAGAACCTACTTTTGAACTTTCAGACTTAGCTGATATTGAATTAGATAAATTAATTCACGATGCAACTGATGAAGATGTTGAAAAAGAAATCGAGTTTCTTTTAGAAAAAGAAGGTTCATGGACAACTGTAGAACAAGCTGCGACTGAAAATAACCGTTTAGTTCTTGATATCCATGCAAAAGATCATGATGGAAACTTGATTGACAATGATATCGATCCTGATCAAGAAATGGATTTACGCGATGCAAAAAACGCTGAGTACAAACCTTTTTTATTGGGCAAAGTTGCTGGCGATGAAGTTGATGCAGAAATTAAACATGGTGATCACTCACATCAGTATAAATTGGTAGTAAAAGAAGTTCAGACTTTAGTTAAACCTGAAATCAGTGAAGATTTAGTCGAGAAATTCACAAATGGCGAACACAAAAATATTGATGAGTATCGTGCTTTCTTAAAAAGTAAAGTTCAAGACTATTTTGATCAAACGGCTGATACCATGTTGAAAAATCATCTCGTAGATGTATTGGTTGAAAAACATGAATTTGAAGTTCCAAAGACCTTAATCGAAATGTTGATTAAGCGTTATGTTGAAGATTTGAAGAAACAATATAAAATAACAACTGAAATCAGCGTTGACCCATTCCGTGAAGAATACACTCCTAAAGCAATTAAAGAAGCTAAATGGTATTTTATTTCTGACAAATTAGAAGCAAAATTCGGCTCAGAAATAACAGTTGAACAATCTGATTTACTCGCATACTTTGAAAAACAAGCTGCACAAGTAGGATATCCTGCAGATATGTTAATGTCATTTTATGAATCTCAGCCTGAACAATTAGAAACTGTTCGTAAACAGATTCAACAAGAAAAAGTATATGATAAAAGCTTAGAATTCGTTAAAATAAACGAATTGGCAAAAGATGCTTATGAAGAAAAGCATTTCAAAAAACAGAATTAAGCTTTAAAGAATAT
>Ga0100402_1000441_pt1 | contig 48487 bp, 44 predicted proteins | sample CryGeyme20150102_FD_80419 | JGI IMG/M metagenome (GOLD analysis project Ga0100402, IMG submission 80419) | Groundwater microbial communities from Crystal Geyser aquifers in Utah, USA - Crystal Geyser metaG 2015-0102 | ecosystem: Environmental > Aquatic > Deep subsurface > Groundwater | place... | reverse complement strand
CCGACGAGAGTAGTGCGGCACAACTAGCTATCATATTTTTTTATTTCACACTTCACCATTGCTCCTTGTTATATCTGTGCTATTCTTGTACGCCGCAATAATTCTCCTTGCCGGCAGCTGAGAAATTTAGCGACAATGCTTCGCTGTCAATCTCTCGTTACCCGAAGATCTCGGCAGATATCATCGACGACAACGACGAGTGCTGCTACGAGTGCTGGTAGCCAGCTACTGATCAACACCCTGTCAACTACATTCTCTGAACAGGCAAGGAGATGCTGTTCGTCTCATGTTTTATCACTACTGAATTTTGCTAGACGAGACGATGAGCATACACAACAACCACAATCACAATCACAACAACGAAGAGCCATCGGCACGAGTGCTTCTACTACTCATAGAGCCCATTCCAACGTCTATGCTCGTCCCATTTTGGCAAGCAAACGGCAATATTTTTTCAGTCAAAATGCAGTAACAAGAGATTTTCAAAATCACAATGCCGCCCATCCACTTCATAATCAGCATCAACAGCGTCAGATATCTACAATACTCCCCGAAGTATTTCAAGGATTCTCCATTTGGGGTGGCAGTGGCATCCTCTTACAGTTCTTTCACATGAACGGTGCCGTTCCGTATTGGGCTTGCTTTTCCCTGTGTAATCTATTGGTGCGAATCTCTCTCTTTCCCTTGGTTATTTACAGTGCCCATACGGCAGCTCGTTTTGGCAAGGTAGCAGCCGAAATCCAATTCCTCGTGAGCATTTTCCAAAACGACTACAAGGCCACCAAGGCAGCCGGAGCAGATTCACGAACCTTGGGAGCTCTTATGAGAATGGGGCTGCAGTCATTACGAGGTGTTTACAAGTTACACAATATCAATCCACTGGCTGCCTTTTTGAGTCCTCTGTTGCAAATTCCATTCTTTATTTACATGTCCATTGATTTGCGAAAACTGGTCAATGGTAGAGATCCTGAATTGGCACAAGAATTGACAGATTGTGGATCTAGTGCACTCTGGTGGATTGGAGACTTGACCGAACCAGATCCGTATTTTGCTCTGCCCGTTCTAGCAGGTGTCGCCATGTACATGAATTTGGAAACGGCACTCGGCAAACGAAATTTGGCAGGAGAAGCAGCCGCCAAAGCTGATACTGGCCTCTTGTTGAAAGATCTCTTTCAGTCTGTTGCTATCTTTATGCCGTGCTTTGCTTCGCATAATCCGGCAGGCATGCAAGTGTATCTGTGCACCAGTTTTGTTTTCACCACCTTTCAGAGTGTCGCCTTGCGAAGCGAACAATTTCGATCCGCGGTGGGTCTACCACCTTTAAACAGACCAGCGGAAAGTCCCAAGTATGGAATGCAATTTGTGGACATTAAAAAGTTGGAACAGAAAGCAGATGAGTTGCGAGGTGGCGGAGAGGTCTTGGGAAGAGGTGTCTTGGCCCAAGGCTTTCGACTGTCCTTTCCCGGAACCAAGAGAGAAAGTACCATAGAGGCCAAAGGGTCTCGCCCGGCCGAACCTACCGATGATTCTCACCTCTACATTATCAAGTATTTCAGCCAATACCACGACAAGGCACCTTCGTACCAAACCGATCCTAAGTCTCCTTTTATTCACGGTATCTCCGCTCCACCGGAAGAAATGGCATTACGGATGCAAGAAAAGGCTTTCGAAAAACAACAACAAGAACAAATGGCCACTCTATATTTTGACAAACTGGCCCAGGGTGAGCAAATGAGCCAAGCCCAGATGATAGAAATGATGGAAAAAGCCAATAAGGGAGAACGCCCGATTGCGACTGAATTTGTGGGCGATGCTGTGGCCCCGAGATCCGCTTCAAGTAAACCGATTCGCGTGAAACGGATCCAAAAAGTAAAGGGCAGGAAAAAGGCGAAGGGTGCCACCGTTGGTAAGAAAGCAAAAAGATAGACTAAAATATCACTGCAATGTCACAGGAATTTAAAAGGATGAATGTTAGCTAGACAGATGGTGCTACTATTAGCTACAGTACCTGTTAGTAGTTTACCACTAGTACTACAAGTTCCCGCTACTAAGAATAGTATGCTACTACTAGAGGCACTACAGGCTACAATGCATGCTTGGGTGGATAGTGATTTCAAACGATGACGTGGAAGTTGACGACTACACGTGGAAAAGCAGCTCACATTATTATTACGATCAACAAAGCAACAATTTTACTTTGTTTTCAACCTGGTTTTCAAGGCGATCATGATCACTGTGATGATGACAGGCAGTGCTAAAGCGAGACTACGCACAAACATTCTTTGTCGAAACATGACAGCTATTAGTACATACAGGCCGCCCCTGACTTTTTCGAGATGGTCCTCATTTGTTCTCGTGCTTGTCGCACAGATCTTTTCGTTGCGAGTGCATGGTTCCTTGGACTTTCCAGTCGCCGAAAATAATAATGGCAGCAACCAAAACGTATCTCCTCGTCACGCCGAAGATCCAATACAAAATCAATACGGCCAGCAAAAATCATCCGCTACATCGTCCACTCATCCAGAAGCAAGTCCTCAGCAATTCGTTCCTGTAATGAAGCCAGAACATGTGGCTCTGTCACTGAGATTAACATGCGAGCGCAACCGACGATTACGAGAGGGCAGCTTGCTTGGCGTTCGTCAGCAACCAAAAATTGCGGCGCGCCATCCCGAAAGCCACCAGATACCTCCAGCACAACCACAGGCTCTGGAAGAACCCATGACATTGTTTCATGCCGAAGAGAGGCAGTTTGAAACTGACACAAAGAAGGATCCCAAAAAGGTCCTTCCTGGAGCTGAGCAATGGGGGCCCAATTTACAGGACTTTGTGAACACGTTGGTATCGGATGTATTGCAATTAAGCGAAGACGAAAGCTCGATAGTTTTATCCTTGGCTATGATTTATTTGGATAGAGCTTCCTCAGTGGAAACACTTCGGAGTCACGGAGTGCCACCTTGTCCCTTTGCATCATTTCGAACCGTGCATCGCCTGTTCATGACATCCATCCTGACAGCCGCGCAAGTGGTAGAAGGCAAGTCCATTGAGGAATACTTCGATAAACTGAACGACTTACTGGGAGTTTCATCGAAAGAAATATTGGAAATGTTGACATGGATGAAATACGCATTGGGAGACAGTGGCCACTACGTGGGATTCGGGGAAATGCAAAAATTCAAACACCTGTGGGAACGCTTGTTTGTGTCCACGCCGAAATCCAATCCATTCCATGGCAGGTCGCATCCGTCCATGGAAAATGCTAGAATCCGGAATTCTCCTGCTGGTGTCTTTTACAGCTATGATACGCTTCGGCAGTCAACATCCGCTTCGTCGCCATCATCTTCAATTACTAATTCTGGCGGTGGTGGCTCCTACCAAGCAGCGGAATTTGAAAGGTCCGCCAAGCCTGCCTTTGTCCACAGCCATTATCTTAGATGACATTATTGATAGGCGGACTATGAAAACGAATTACGATGCATAAGGTGCTAGATGAACTCTGTGGGGTGCCGTTTTACCCCCGGAAGGCATGGCATTGATTACCTACTCGAGTGCAATACAAACTAAATGGCTAATTCACAAAAGTATATACACCTAAAGAAGTATAGTAGCAACTCGAGTCAAATAAAAGTGATATTTTCTATAAAATGATGGCTTTTCCTGTATTAGTATTTTTGTTGTGAATGGCTTTTTCTGTATTAGTAGTTTTTTCTTGTGAATTTGATATGCGTGTTTGCGATGTGATGTTGTTGTGCATGATTCGTTGTAGTGCATTGATGGTGATGATAATATGATGATGATTTTTCACGTTACGATGACGTCCTGGTGGTAGTATATATCTGAGTAGGTGTGACATTTGCCTACCAGCAAGTATTGTTGTGATCAACAAATTCCACCGAGAGATTTTCAACTTGGGAATCCAATTCCTGGGTCGACGCGCTGGCTGTCGCGGTACTCTTCGGCTTCAATAGGGCCGCCGCGTAGGCGATGGCGGGCTTGGAGGAGGACCCAGACTTGTTATTTTTATTAGATTGCTTATCTTGTTTGACGGTGACCGGAAGACTAGGAAACTGGTCCTCGGAGAATGCTGCCACAGCGGGCGCACTCTCTTTCTTTCCTTGGTCTGTCTTTTTCTTCTTCTTGGATGGGTTAGCCTCACCTAATTTTAGTTTGTCATTGTTGTCCGTATCAGTAGCGGGAATAGCGGCGATTGCGTCAATATTTGCAGCAATGTTTTTGCTGCCAACCAACACCGACGCAGCAGCAACAGCCGCCTTCTCCGTCTCGTCGTTGTTGTTATTGACGATGTCCTCGATCTTTTTCGCTTCAGTCGTTTCGTCAATGATGTCATTGACAATGTTCTCGGACTTCTTCTCTTCGGTAATTTCGTCAATGATGTCATTGACAATGTTCTCGGACTTCTTCTCTTCGGTAATTTCGTCAATGATGTCATTGACAATGTCCTCGGACTTCTTCTCTTCGGTAATTTCGTCAATGATGTCATTGAAAATGACCCCGGGCTTCTTCCCTTCAGTCAATTCCTCAATATTGTTATTGACAATGTCGTCGGACTTCTTCTCTTCAAGTGTGTCCGTGATCTTGCTGCTTTCGAATTCGTGTTTGGATTCATAAGTAATAGAATCGGAAGTGTTGAAGTTGACTTCAATCTTGTTTTCGATTCCATTATCGTCCTTGTCTTCGACTTGGGTTTCGGATGCAGTGGTCGACACACTCTTTGTGATCGACGTGTTCGAAGGCGACGGCATATCCCGCCGTTCCACGGTGCGGCTTGGAGTGCGCGGAGGAAGAACCTGATCTGTAGGGCAGTCAGAATTGTCGTCGGAGCGATCTTTTCTGTGGTTGTTCTTTTTCTTCTTCACGCGTACCTTTTTGGTCTGCTGGCTGCCCTTCTTGGTGTTGCTGGAAGTAATGTTGCCAGTGGTGGCTGTGCTCGAGGTACCGTCGTCGCTGTTAGCGGCGACTTCTTCGTTAAGCGCCTCTGATTCCCGTTCCCCAATTTCAATCTCGTTCATTTGCGCCATGGTCTGCTGCTGCTGCTGCAAGTGGACAGGAGAATAAGATGGCAAAGGCATAGCTGCGTGCCCGTAGTGCCCGTAATTGGCATAAATACCCGCGGGAATGCCATAGACGGGTGCAGACGTCACCCCACCTCCGGGCGAACTTGGATGAGGGTAATGAGGAGGATGCGGATGCTGTTGAATGGGCACCACGGCAAATCCTTGTTGCGGTGGCATCCCCGTGGCAACATAGGGTGGTAGCGGTGGCTGCTGTTGCTGCGGATAATGCGCTGGATGGTAGGGATGGACGTAGTGCTGCTGCAGCATAATTTCGTACGGATGCGGATAATGGGGATAGAATGCCTGCTGCATCATGTTGCGTGGAGGACTGGACGTCTGACTCTTGCGTTCTCCATCCGGACTACTCGAATCCGAGGACAACGAAGAGGCATCCATGGACCCGGCCATCATGACAGCTGATGGTTGGCTGCGCCCCTGCGTTCCAGCACCGTTGTGCTGAATTCCTTGCTGCTGCTGCTGCTGCTGCTGCTGCTCGTCTGGTCCAGCCATGGGATAGATCCACATGCCATCGGTAGTCATTCCCACAGTGTCGCTGTCTTGCAAGGCCTTGAAGACCACTCCAATTTCTTCTTGCTGCGACATTCCCTTCTGCTGATAGGGAACGATGGCCGATGCCAACAATTCTCGGACTCGGGGAAACCCAACGATAATAGTGGTCGGAACCATGCCACCAAAATGCGAGGCGTACTGTTGCAAATACACGTCTTTCGCAAAGTTGGATGGACTAAAGTAATATTCCACTTGACGACGGACGTCTTGGAGGAGTTGACCATCATATTTGTTGTAGTTTTGGTAATAATAAGGATGATAATGGGCGCTGTAATAGTCCTGCTGCTGCTGCTGCTGCTGCTGCTGCTGCTGGGGACTGTAGTGTCCGTAGAAAGGATGCGGCTGTGGGGGGAGTTGGTTTGGATGATGTGTCTGTTTTGGTTGCTGCTTGCCTTTGCTATTGTTTTTGTTGTTATTGTTATTGTAACGTATGTTGCTGTTGCTGTTGCTGTTCCCCCGTTTATTGCCGCTGTTCTTGCTGTTATTCTGATCTGATTTCTTGCCGCTGCTGCCGCCACCACTGCCCATGACAGTGCTGGTTGAGTTGTTAGAAGATGATTCTGGTTTGGAAGCTACCATGGTATAAATGCTTCTTGATTTTGTGGTTTGCTAAGGAAAGAAGCCTGTAGCGCGGGGGTAAGACACAACAGACGGTGGTGAGAGATCATAATATTGAGAAGAAGAAAAAAGAAAAGTCTACTCCCACGCCCCGTGCGCCCGACCGATATAGTTAGCTGACGAGTGACGAGTCGACGTGTATGCTGCCAGCAGCTGCAGTCGCGGATACACGGTACAGAAAAACACTATCAATCACTCTGATAAGACAACATCCGCCGTTGTTATGTTCCTGTCCAGCTACAATTACAGAGAGAGGCACAAGGTGAAACGTACCAGTTGCGTTGTTCTAACTACAGCTGCTAGCTTTGGAAAAGAAAGATTCTGCACAGATTTTTCGTGCAAATGAGGATGATGATGATGATTCAGAAGCCAAACAAAAGAATCCTGTCTGGACCCTTCTGATTAAGTTTGCTGGGCTGGCTCAAGCACAAACAAACGGAAAGGCTCGAGCGTATAATGTAACGCTAGGAGAGCGGAGTGGAATGGAATTGGATTGAATGTTCGTGGTTAATGCAACAACGGGATGATAGAGAAAATTCGTTGATCAAGCCGTGTTGGGTTATTTTGCCTGATAAGTTATTTTTCTGCAGTAAAAATAAATGAGAAGTTGCGTTGGAGCGATCACACAGAAAATTGCTCACCCAGCCAACAATCCTAATCAAATACAGTAATCAGCAGAGCAGGTGTTTTCACTCGATATGCAATCATGCGTGACATCGACACGGGACAAACGGACAAACCGTAGACAACGGCAACCTAAACCCTTTGACAGTCCGGGTGGTCTCTATTTCTTGTATCCAAACAATTTTTTTTAGCAACATCAACCATCTTCTCATCGTCTCATCGTTATCGATCCACAAATATTCCTACTCGAGTCTCTTTCATCGCTCACCTGCGACCACTTTCACAGGATCAACGTAACATACTCTTAACTAACTCGTTGTTTACAGCATTATACGAGACTATTAGGTTGCTGCTGCAGTATTGATTGAGCATCGATTTCCTGGAACAATGCCTGCCCCCACTACACGTCCGGTCCATCCCTGTGTCGTCTCCATCTTTGAGGGCAATCGGGGTGCCGAATATTCTGCGTGGGCCTACATAACCACAGTTCCACCCCATGTGCCCAACTTGGTAACAGCTCAGGCATCGACCATTCGCATTTACGAGCTGGACGAGGCATCTGGTAAATTGATCCAATGTTACGCCTTTACAGATTTGGCCGGCAACATTTGTTATCTGGGAGCCTTGCCTGCCACAACCACCGCCGTCGATGCAACGGATGCCACGGAACAACAACGTACGAGACCATCGGATTCCTTACTGGTGGGATTTTGTGGACATCCACGCCTCACGCTGGTATCGTTGCAAAGAGAAACACCAACGTCTCCAGCCGTACTGTCGGCCATGAGTCTCGTGGACTTGACACAGGCATTGATCGATCATTCCTACGGCAGTGTCACTCCTTTGGAACAAGATATGGTCGTCAGTACCGTAACGCCAAAGAACAGTGATACGGCCACCGTGGGAATCATTTTAGGAGGAGGCGTGGCAGTGGCATGTTTGAATTTGCATCGTTTTAAGGGTTCGTCATCCGGTGATGACGATGCCACCACTGGTACGGATTCGAATGTCAGCAGCAGCGGATGGATTGCCAGCGAACCATTCCTGTTACCCTTAGCGACACTACAAGCTTCGATCCAAAGCACTCATGCAACGTCAAAATCCCAAAGCGCAACTGCTGGAACCGCTGCTGTTTCTCAGGCCAATGTCGCTTCCATGGCGACAGGATTTGGAGATGTCCTTTCAACAGCATTTTTGTCTGGATACAACGAACCTACCATGGCGGTATTACATTCTAATGTGGTGACTCATGGTCGTGTCTGGTCGGGACGACTTGGTCGACCACGCTGGCAACCTGGAACTCGATACGGCATGATTGTAACAGCCGTTAGTGTTACTGTCGCTCATCGACGGAGTGCCGTATTGTGGTCGGTGGAAGTTCCTATCGATGCCATTTCAGTCCACCCCGTCGGTCACCGAGGATGCCTTGTCATTTGTGTAAATGCGATTTTGTTTATCAATAATGCAGGACGCATGGAAGATTTTTTGGCCGTGAATGGGTACGTCAGATCGACATGTCCCACAAAGCTGCTCGATATGCTGCAGCCCAATCCCAAACCCTTTCCAAAATTGGCGATTCAATTGGATGGAGCTACTGTGGCTTTTTGTTCTGATCGAGCCATGTTTTTGTCCCTTCGTGGTGGTGACCTGTATCTGTTGCAGCTGGGAGATTACTCCGTAAAGACTCTGGGTAATCAGCACAGTGCATCTCGCATGAGCTTGGCGCCCCTAGGAAGGACGCTCGCCGGTAGCGGTACCATTGAAAGTTTGATTGCCTGGCCACTGGCAACAGCTTCCATCACATTGTATGACAAATTAGGATCAAAAATGGCGGAGAAGGAGGATACTCCGACCATTTCTATGGGACTCTTATTTGCGGGCAGCAGATTGGGTGACTCTTATTTTCTCGGCTACGCCTTGGAGAATATGGTGCTACCATCATTTTGGGGTGACTCTTTTGGTTCTGGTCCGGGAAAGAAAATCAAAGTACTAGAAAATGAGACCAGCGATAGTAGTCTGCCACATGAATTTGATCGGTTGGCAGCAATTCCCTCCCTTGTTTCACCCGAAGATGACGAAATTTTGCGAATCGAAGAAGAAGCGCTCTACGCGCCATCATCTACTACGCACGGTAATAAAAAAGGGCCAAACGTGATCCCTCCCAGCGATGGCGAAGATTCAGACGGACAAGGTGAAGCTCTTACATTGGCTGATACCGGGACCAAGAGAAAGCTTGCTCCAGTTACTCACTTTTCTGTACTTCAAGCGCTTACTGCCTTGGACACTCTGGTTGGTTTGGGGCCAGTGGGGCCATCGTGCGAAGGGCCCATCATGCCTCCACTTCTTAAAAATGATGGCGATGCTCCAGTCAAACCTGTTGCTGACACGATTCCAGGAGCTTCTGCTCTCGTAGTGCCCTGTGGCTACGGCTCCAGCGGTGGTCTCGGCATTATAACAGTGCCAGGTCGAGACGAACGAGCGATTCTAAGCGAGGTCGATTGTCTTGGTGTTCACTCCATCTTTAGCCTTCGTAGTCTTGGGCTTGTTTTGATGGGAAAAGCTGGGGGTGGAATTCGCATCATGCGTCTTCAGACCTCCCCAGAAAAAAATGACGTGACGAGCGATGCGGAAACAGTGGTGACAGGCGACTTGATTGAGGTCAAACCAGACGAGGATACGAAATCGGCCACCTCTAGCAGCCTTTCACTTCACGAGTTATTTTTGAGTGCCACCTTGCTATCATGTGCCGAATTTGCGGATGGAAATTTCGCACTTGTGTTTTCATCTCCCGTTAAAGAAGACGCCAGTAAGCGATCCTATGGAGTCGCTGTCTTGAAAGAGGCTGGTGGTCAGTTCAAATTATCAGAATCGTTTTCTCTCCCGGCGAGCGAGGAAAGAGGAAGCTTGTTGTCTGCCTCTCCCGTCACTGGTAGTTCTGACAAATCGCTTGCACTCATGTTTGTTTGCACTTGGTCATCTGGAGTTGCCAGTTTAGTCACCTTTGACGGCGAGGGAATTCTCGACGTGTTTGATTTTCCGGGAGGTGGCGCAGAAGATTCTATCATGAGGGACGCCGATGACGATAGCGCTATGAACGCTCATTACAGTAGTAGGCGCATTCTTGCTGTTGATTTGTTCCGCGCGCCTTCCAATTTTTTCCAGTCGTCGTCACAAACGTCTATCAACGACAAAATTTCAAAAAAATCACTCAAGAGCTCGAAAACAAGTGGCGCCCTTGCTGATGACACCGATTTGTACTATGTATCTGCAGGATCATCTGACACTGACTCAGCCAGCAAGGGTTTTACCACAAAAGAGTCCTCGACTAAAAACAAGGAAGACTGGGGAGGTGATGATTTGTTTGTGGGTCTTTGTCGACAGAATGGTGATTTGGAGGTCTATGCTTGTGTTGATTTGTCGTCCCCAAACGAATCCATTCCAGTGTGGTCGGCGACAGGCTGTAGCCACGGAATAACTGCGCTGGTAGATGGTGGTTCCCGGAACTTTCGGCTACCGCGACAGCACAGAGTCTCCGTTCGTGAGTTACGCTTTTTCTGCTGTGGTCCTACACCAGAAAATGATGCCATGACCGCCCCAACATTATCCCGCCCTCTCTGTCTAGCCCTGGAGACAAATGCTGGTGATCTCTTTATTTATGCAGCGAATGCGAGAAACACTCCAGAAAATAGTCCCAAGTTCACTAGAGTTCCGTTGAAGTTGGTCTCTCGAGAAAGTCAAGAACAAACAAGATTTCAAGCCAAAATGAAGCGAAAGGGCATCATGAATGAGTGCGCAACTGAAGATGTTCTCTTTCAGCACAACAAACTTCATAGATTTCATTCTCTTTCCGGTCAAGATGGTCTATTTGCTGCTGTGACTCGTCCTTTGTGGCTAGTCTCGGAACGAGGCGTCCCAGTGCCCATTGCTCATCGTTCCCGACATGCTGCTCCATCTAGTGGAGGCATTCCGCCAGTTTGTGGGTTTTGCTCTGACCTGGTAAGTCCGAAATAAATTGTCAGATCTGCGTAGACAAGTTTTTTTCCTTTTTTTCTGGCTCTTACAGTTCTTTACTATTTGGCAGAACGGTGTCGGCGCATACCTCACCATTCACGCTCGAGTGGGCCGTCATGGAAGCCAACGTTTGACTTTGTACAGAGAGTGAGTTTCCTCTACGCAGTGTCAGTTGTTTTTATCCCGTGGTCTCTTTCTGACTGTTCTGCTTCCTTCATCTGTACAATAGCATCACACCCGCCTTCAGTACCGAAGGGCTACTTCCTGGTGGCGGTGTTTGCTTTGAGAAAGTTCATCTTGGAGTTACTGTGCGCCGCATCGAATTCATCGACGATGTGTCCGTTTCCGGACGTGGCCGTTGCCTCTATGCGATGCTGGTGTCTCGTGAGAGCGAAGTAGATATGAGCCACTTGAACGAAGACGGGATGTCAGCTGAAGAGCGAGATCGAGTAGAACAAGAAAAAGAATCTGCTAAGATTCAACGACAAGTGGAAGCAGATCTAGGCGGTTTTGACGTTAATCTGGAATATGTCGAGGAAATTGAACGTGAGGATTGCTTTGAGGTCGACAAAGAACTTGGTGGAGCTCCACCGCTCCCGCAGCATACGTACGCTGTTTGGATCGTTGACGCTGCTAAAAATTGGGCCGTAGTGGACTCTTATGAGCTGGGCGAATTTGACCACGGAATGACCATGAAAATAATGTCTCTCACCGATGTATGTATTGTCTGCTGCAACTATATTTATATTTACGCTGTCATCAGCTAACGCCGCGCTTTCTTCTACCTGGTACTCTGATCCTGGCAGTTCAAGGAAGACCCTACTAGAGCCAATACAACCGAGAGTGACGTGGACGACTTGGAAGACAAATTATTTATTACTGTTGGTGTCGGCATCGTGGATAAGGACGGCGAAGATGTTACTTCCAAAGGACGGGTTCTCATGTTTAATTTGATTACTCAAGACACCTTGACAACACAATCTGTCGAGCTGTCATTGGCCTGCGAAAAGAATATTTTCCATGGGCCCGTTACCAGCCTGACGTGCTTGTCTTCTGAGGGCAAGAACCGTCTCATCATTGGCGCCGGAGCCGATATTAATGTGGAACAGTGGGGGAACGGAAAGTTAACACAGGTTGGATTCTTCCGTGCCACAATGCAGGTTCTGGATATTTTCATGTTCAAGAATTTTCTCTTGTTGAGCGACGCCTATGATTCTCTTTACTTCCTCGTGTGGCGCGAATCTGACAAGAGCCTGACATTGTTATCGAAAGACTACGATCCATTGGTTGTTTATGCAGCCGGCACAATGAGTCGCGGAGGCTCCTTGACCTTTGTTTGCCACGACGACCGACAAAATCTGCAGTTCTTTCAATATGCTCCAGGCGAAGCCGCCGCTCGCGGTGGCAACAAGCTTGTCAGTCGTGCTGACTTTCATCTGGGTGCTCAAACGTCGGCATTTCGTAATCATCCCTGCCGATCGAGTCTTTGGATCAACAGTGCCTCTCCTTCAAGTACGTTGACAGCCCTGAAACAACAGGATAACTTTTTTGGGCGTTCCGACGACGATCAACGGTTGGGGGTTCACTTTGGCACGTCCGACGGTGGCTTTCAAGCATTGGTCCCTCTGAGCGAACCTGTCTACTGGCGCCTTGCTGCACTTCAAAGTGTCATGGCCAATGCTTTGGAAAGTGACTGCGCTCTCAGTCACCGTGCGTGGCGTTTGTACCGACGTTCGTATCGACGAGGTGGCTGCCGCAGCACAGCCCGCAAAAAAGGCGTCATTGATGGCGATCTCGTTTCAAAGTATGCGGATCTGCCCTTGAGCGACCAGGAAGATTTGGCCAGCTCTATTGGGACCACTGTCGGTTTAATCTTGGACAACATTTTGGAATTGAATTGTGCGAAATCTCCTGTTCTTTAACAAACACATAATAAATAGTATATACGAATACAATATGCAGCAGGCTATACTTTCTTGCAGGGTGACTATAATAATAACAAAGAATTATTTACCACGGTACTAAGCTACGTTGCGATCGCATGGCCAGGTGAATCGTACCTACCTGTCCTGAGTACGAACGTCATCACAGAATTGTTACTTCTTGCTGTTGGTGTTTATCAACATCTACTATTCGTAGTATCATTCACACCAATTTTATTTTATTAGACGCACAAAACGAACTGTTGGAAGTTGTCTTGCTCCTTATTCCAGTGTACTAGTAGTAGCAGTCAGTGTAGTTACTCGTAAAAAACTCCTGTTTCATTAATATTACTCTATACCCCACCACCCACCCCGCACAAACTCGCATATTAGATAATAACCATGGTGGACAGAAACGCCGCAATTGCAGCTGAGCAGGAAAATGGAGTGCCTGAAACAGTACCTCCTCCCACCCACACAAATAATACTGTTGTCGAAGATGACGAAGCGGTTGTCTCCAGCCAGGAGGAGGAACAAATAACGATGGACGATAATGACAATGATTCAGAACATGAGGAGGAGGAGGAACCCGAATGTCGTGTATGTCGCGGAGGCCAAGAAGAAGAGTACGTAAAAGTCGCTTCTTTTCTTGTTTCTTGTTGTGATACTTCATAATTGTCTTTTTCTGACCCAGTCACTCTCTACCACCTATCTATTCTTTGTAGCCGGCCCCTCTTTTCTCCCTGCAAGTGTTCGGGATCCATTGGACTCGTACATCAAGACTGCCTGACGTCCTGGTTGGAAGTTACACGAGGAGAGGGACGCTGCGAACTCTGCAAGGTGAAGTTCCATTTTGCACCCCAGTACGCCGAGGATGCTCCCGATCAACTGAGCTTGGGTGAGGTGCTGCTGGGATTGGGAAGTCGCGCCGTGGTCCGATGGCTTCCATTTACCTTGAGACTGGCCCTTTGTGTTTTCTTGTGGTTGTTAGTGGCACCCTTGATGACGAGCTATTTGTATTTGATTTGGATGCATCGGTCCATCTCCATGATTACCGAACGCTTCACTTGGAATTTGTTGCCGACAGACACGGTTAGTGGAGCGGTTTTGGCCGCTGTGGTCCTCGTGAGCTTTCTTAGTTTGATGAGTTTCGCCGACTTTTTGCGTGTCGAGTGGCAACAGATGCATGACAACCAAAACAATCCACGTGCTGATAGACCTGATCCTATGGATCCTGATGGAAGGCGGCGGGCGCGCCAAGAATTGGCTGATGCTGCCGAAAATGATCGACGGCGACGGGTGGAGGTTGATAACGAGCTCGTAGAACGATTCCGAGAATTGAGAAAGAGTAACAATCAGCAACAGCAGGAGCCAGAAAGCGACGCTGAAAACACTGCTAGTCGAGATCGCGACAGTGTAGCCGATAGCAAACCTTCAGAAGATCAGCCAGTCGAGGATAGTACTCCGGTCCCAGCTGCCGTCAATGATGTCGAGGACAATAATGGCGACCAAAATGAACAGCAGCAAGACAATGATAACAACATTGATGATGATGATGATGACGACGACGATGGACCTCGACTGCCACAACAAGGCGAGCGTCCCCAACCACCTCCGCAAAATGCTCGGCCACGGCCCAACCCAGCTCCCCCGCGCCAGTTCAATGCGGAGGATTTTGATCCATTACCACAGGATGATCAAATGGTAAGTATGATTGATGATTTGTTTTCTTAAAAAGAATTTACGCGGACCAAGTCTCATCTTTGCCACGCTTTTGACGTATTACAGGACATGGAAATCAATGTCGCCTTGGATGAACTGCTAGGGTTACGAGGACCAATTACATCCCTTCTACGGAATTTACTCTGGCTTCTATTGTTCAACATGGTCTACCTTGGTTGCTTTGCGTTTTTTCCCAAAACCATTGGATCGGTCGTATATTCCATGCTTTTAAATACAACGTTTGTGGACAACTCTATTCAACAACTTCCTCTACTGCATTTAGAGCCAAACACAACAATCTCACTGGAAGGCATAGTCGCAAAAATCAACCAAGAATCTGTCAGAGTCAATACCATTTTTCGAGTTTCGGAATTTGCGACTGTCAATCTTGGATACTTCTTTTGTTGTTCTGTCCTCATTGGCATGCGATTCGGTTGGATTCTGTTCCAGAGATGTTGTCTTGACTCAACCGATACTACGAGGAGAGCTGGAGATGAAGATGGTCGTCCAGCGGCGGGTGGAAACATGAATCACGCGGAACGGGAAGGTCTTGGACCTGATAGACGCGACTTGCCTCCGCTCAACTTTGAAGAAGATCCTGCCAACGCAGGAATATCCTTGGCAGAAGGGATCGGTCTGATTCTCGACTCAGCAGTTGCAATTGTCAAAGTGGGAATCTTGTTGTTTTTGAAAATGTTTCTCTTGCCGGTGCTTCTTGGGATATGGCTCGATGGATCGTCCATGGAATTATTCGGCAGCGACGCCGAGGCTCGCATATTGTATGCCGGGAACGATTTATTCTCCTTTATATTGCTTCATTGGGTCTGTGGTATTACATTTATGCTACTGGTCACAGTTTCCGTCTTGCAACTGCGCGAAGTCGTACATCCCGATCTTTTGAAGAATGTGATTAGACCGCAAGAGCCTCAGCCTAATCTGTTGGGTAATCTGATGCACGAGAGTGTTCTTACACAAACAAAACGGATGGCTCTCAGTCTTGGTGCGTTCTCTAAATTTCATTGTGTTTGCGGTCAAAGTATGCTGATTCTTATCTTTTCATTTTTCTGTTTCGTCTTTTTGTCTCGCAGGAATTTACACGGCACTGCTGCACCTCCACGTTGCCATCCCTGTGAAATTGCTGTTGTCGTCGGGTGTCAGCAATTACTTGCCATTCTTGAAGTTGAAATTTTATCACATTCTCATGCCAAGATTGCAAGTGCCCATAGAACTTCTCGTGTTTCACCTGACAATGCTAGCTCTCCTTGAAAAGTACAAAAATACCATCGGTCTAATGCAGCATCACTGGCTGAAGTTTATGTCCTCGCACATGGGACTGACTCAGTACATGTTGCCACAAGAGGTTGATCAATTTGCTCTTGTCGGGCATATTCCCGTTTCCAAAGTTGAAGGAGAGATCAATGCTTGTCTCTACGATCTTGCGGACGGAAAGGTCGACTGCGAAGAAATCATTATGACGAACATGGACCCGGTAAAGCCAACTCGGATGGTACGGGGCCAGACCAGAACCGACGGCGAACGGGTTCTACTGACTTCTCAAACCTACATTTCGCTACCAGCCCCACAGCTTTTACGCCCTCAGGCAGGCGCTTCTCTTCATGACGGAGTGGTTCTATTACCGACAAGATTGGGCCGCTTCCGCCTGAAGCGGAAAGCGAACTCCTCGAGCAACCCACAGGTTGAGGTCTGGGAAGAAGTAGCTGGCAAGTGCATAGAACGACCGCCAGAAAACTGGGACGATCTAGCAGCTGGTGACGCCGAAGTGCAAGGACGTTGGGCGTGGGGAAAGGAAAAATTATCTACAATTGAGAACGGTGTTGCACGACGACCTCATTTTTATGGCTACCATGGGCATTCTGGGCCAGGATTGATAGTTTTGATCGCCAAAGTCACGGTCCTCCTTGTGGCATCGTGGTGTGCCACGACGCTGCTCTTGCTTCTTGTCTTTTCGCTGCCTCTTGGATTTGGTCGATTACTCTTCAGCATTCTTCGCGTTCCCGAAGACTGCATTCACGATCCCCTTGGATTTTTGCTGGGGAGTATTGTCTGCGCTCCCGTCGTGACCTTTTGCAGCTCCTTCGTGATGTCAACGGATGAGACTTCTACTTTGCGAAAAGCGCTGCGATGGCTGAGACGCTTCCGACCTCCTCCAGCTCGCAAGCTTGGCGTGCTTGCTGCAACTGCGGCTTCGTGGCTTGTGGCGTGTCCTCTGGCTCTTGGCCTAAATTACGAACTTTGTCTCCTAAAGTCTCCAGCCTTCTTTTCGGGAAAGGAAGTTCTCATTGATTTGCACGGGCTCGCCATGAGCTGGGTTGTGGGATCTGTATTGCTCAATAGTTGGGCCATTATTTGCAGCAAGAGTGTTTTCACAAAAGCCTTTTGGGTGAATTTTGGCAACGGGATGTTAGAAGCAGATGTCGAAGAGAATCTCCGCAATCGGCAGCTAGACGCCGTCGCGATCGAGGAAGATGGCGCTGGAGGTCATAAGTGGCAAGGTGAAGAGGGTCGCACTGGCAAATTCTTTAGCATTCTCAGAGCTTCCGTCGTCGACTTTGAATGGGATCGAGTGGATCGTGTAGCATTGCTGGTTGAATGTGCCATCCCGGTGACAAAAAACCTCAGCATTACACTGTTGGTTCCGTCATTTTGTTACCTGTTGTGGTTCTGGTCCATGGATGCCCTGGTTGGCTTGGATCACTGTAAGTCTTGCTTAAAAGGTTATGCTGATTACCATCCTGGCAGGTGCTGTCCCTTTTGCGTCGCTTACCCTTCCCATTTTTCCTGCTTTTCTCGGGGCTTTCGCTCACAGTGTCGGGAAGCAACCGACTCTATATTTTCCGATTGGCCACAGCGTCAACTATCTTTGTACAGCTGTGCATAGCCTTTCGAGCCCAGTTGCAGCGATTGGTGGTCACTCTTCATAAAACAGCCCGCGATGACCGATATTTGATTGGTGAAATCTTGCTCAATTACCAACGGGAAGTTGGCGAGTAGGACGAAATGCGTTTTGGTGTGCTTTGGTTTGAGAGCACCACTGAAACGTAGTTCCACACTGCAGTGCTAGTCTGTTCCCTCTAAGAGCACATTCTGTGCATTACAGTATAGATTATTCATCTTGTTTAGCTAGTAGAGTAGTGTCTCTAGCTACTATTTTCCATCGGTGGATTGGACTTTCCTTTTCTGTCGGGTAATGACGTAACAATGTTTCGTTGTCGTGTGTTTTCTCGCTTGGAAACTTTTTTAAGGTGAACACGAATAGATGAGCGTCTGCAAAATTCCTCTCGGCAGCAGGGAAGGTGAACGCAACAAACGAACAGAAAGCAACTGCCCAGTAAATAAACACAACAGATAGAGACTTCAACAAAGATAGGAGCACATTCTCATCGTTGCCATCCGTCGCTGGTATCACATCAGCTGACAGACTTCACCCCGCCCCTCAAAGACATAGTTACTCAGCTTGCTAGATTATTTTCTCGTCTGTTAGACACGTCAACTCATATTTCTACGACCACCACCCACCACCCACCACCACCACCACCACCACCACCACCGACAACAACAACAAAATGGGGTCTTCCGAAGGCAGCCTAATGCTGCTGTCTACTTTCGTGGCATTTGGAGTTATCACCATAGCTCTGTATCTGTTAGTTCTAAGACCGATGAGACCAGCTGATAGAACACATGAGCGAATGGTTGGTCGGCAAACTCCAGTCGCCCCCAATACGCCTCGAAATCGTACTCGACAAGCCGGTACTGCTGCTGCTGCTGCTTCTGCTGCTTCTACCCAAAACGCTGCCACCACTAGCAATTGCGACAAGGCAGACAGCAACATTGACAAAATTTTGGCGGAAAATGCTGCCTTTCCGGACCACGTTGCACGCGCGAGTTACGATATTTGTCGTAATGGAGGATTTAATCTGTTGAATAGCGAGGGATTGGTCGCCTTTCGTCACACGAAAGCTGCTGGTTACGAAAAATCGTCGCAGCAGGCAACAACCTCTGCTGGAGGCTACGTCGATATCGCGGCCAAGAACCGCAAAGATCGTGCCAAAATTTTGTCGAGAATGCTAAATCTTGACAAGGACAACTGCGACACGACACCGCCTCCTCGGGGAAGTACATTGGTAGTATCCGTCCCAGTGGATCATGTGGCCTGTCCCAAATTGCGGAACGTGCTATATCTACTGGCGACGTATTACAATCTACTGGTCATTCTGGTGGTAACTGATAGCAAGAAGGAAGTAACCTTCAAAGACGTGGAACAATGGACGAAAACATTGAGAGGAGACACGTCGTCGGATGCTGCTCACTCTCTAGTGCCCGATGTTTTGCCAAGTCATCGTATTGCGGCGGCGTCTACGGCCACGGGTAGGGTCGCCTTTGTTCGACAATTGACCACAGTCGAACTGGTACTTGATTTTGACGCGGAAGTGAAAAAGCAACTCACACGGTTTGGATTTCGTGTGGTCCAGTACAGCAACAACACGAAAACTGCTGCTGATGCGGGCGATTCGCCACTGGGCAATCAATTGCTGTCGTAATCAGCAATGAACTAACATAAATATCAAATTCTCGATTAGATTTGTGCTTTCCCTCTTTCATTTTAGTCAGCAGTAGACCAGCTTAATCTAAGATGTGAGGTAGAATCATATTATTATTATCATTATTGGGGGCCTCCTTCAATACTAACATGTAGCATGACAAAGTAGTGATGGACGACAAGTAGCGTCTATAGTTCTGCCCTTTATCGACAGATCTTCAATTTCATGTTCCAATTTCGTTCATTTCACAAGTTGTGATTTGCAAAATGATGCTACTCCGTCCAGAAAAACTCTTTGTGTTCCATCGGTGTTACTCAGATGAAGCCCAAGCAAAAAGTCTACTCCTTGGCTGCGTCCTCCTTATCATCATCACCAGCATCACCTTCGGTGGCTGCCTCTTCTTTTGTTGACAATCCAGCCAGTGCCTCAGCAGCTTCATCGGCGGCAGCACCACCGTCTTCACCGGGCTTATCTTCTCCAGCTAACAATTTTTCCATTTCTGCTTGACCTTCGGTAAATTTGTTTTTGAATTCTGCAGCCACTTCGGAATCGGAAAATCGCAACGCAAAGACGGTTTCGGTCAATTCTCCTTCGGCAAAATCAAAGGCGCTCCACACCCACGAACGATCCGATCCTACATTGGGTTCCAATTTGATTCTCGGATCGAGGGCGTGATTGGCAATAACTTTCATCGTCTTTTCTTGGCGCATCAGGAGGCGCAGTCGCTGATGCTCCCGATGACGCAAAATGCGTGCCTCACCAATGCCTCGTTCGTTCCACGTTTTGTTGCCTGTTCCTACATTTAGCATGGTTTCGCTGTAAACAAAGAGCTTCGATCGGACGCTGTGGAGAACTTCCTGTTTTGTTTTGTGTTTGATTCGGTGTTTTGGGCGACGCGGAAATGAGATGTGTTAGATACTACTCGATGACTACGACGACAGAGTTTCCAAAATAGAATCCAACCAAATCAAACGCTTGTTCATGATGATGACCAGCCAATGGACGGCTGGCTACTCACCTCATCCTCTTCGCCAGTTTTTACTTCAACCTCCTCTAGTTTGACCTGAACAATAAGAGCAGAAGAAGAGTTTCAATGGTGAGCAATCGTTGTAATAATAAAATCCTGAAATGCTGTAAGATAGACAGCCAACACAACTATTACTAGAGTACTTGATGTTTTCGCACATAGCCAATTTTTGTAGTACTAACATCACGTAGATTTCTACTAGTGTTGCCAACGAGCAATGCCAACCACCATTGTAAACAATCGGGTCAACGTACCACCGGCTCGAAAGTAGCGGTAGATTCTTCTTCCTTGTGTTCCTCCGTAGTGACAGGAGTTTCTTCTTCCTTGGTGGCCTCTTGCTCGCTCATCTTTGTTTGTATCTACTATTAGTGGTACTGTTTTGTTGCTTTTCGATGATGGTCTAAAACTGATTATATCTCGTGAGATTTTTGTGATGATGATGATGAGGCCTGATGATGATGGACCAAAATCTCTCGAGAAAAGAATCACGGATGGGAGGACAGACTACTAAAAACCAAAAGCCAAAACTAAACTCAACACCCTGCATGCAATTTGCAAGCCCTCCACACAACGACACATTTGCTGCCTCCTATCAAGTCAACACAACTTCTGAAGTCTTTTTAAAAGTCGAATCCGTCCATTTATACCACTCCTACAAAAGTACCAGTCGCAATGTCAGCCGGGGCTCCCCAACCAACGGCGCAAGTCATGCAAACCTACCGAAATCTCACCTCGGAATGTCAACAACTTATGAACAAGGTGGCTGAATTGGAAATGGATCGCAACGAACACAAGTTAGTGGAAGATACTTTGCAGCCTTTGGATCCTGAACGACGAGCCTATCGATTGGTAGGAGAAGTTTTGGTTGAACGAACTGTCAAGGAAGTTTTGCCATCGGTCATTACAAATCGGGAGAATGTACGTTTTTTGTTTTTTTTATAAAAGGAAAGGGAGGTTGATGTTATTGTTTGTGTCGCTATAATAGTATGATAAAAGCTGGCACTTTCGACGACTCACAGATACTCTGTAACGCTTTGCAAATTTTTATTGAACTCCAAACTGTCAAACAAATGGCAGCTGGAAAAGACCATTGCAACTCTGAGGGAACGACTCACGGAGAAACAAAGGGAGGCAGCCGAAATCAAAACAGTATACAAGCTTCAATAGACAACAGTAAGAATAGCTTATATGTGATTTTTATGTGGTGTGGGGTGAATAACAAAGAAGAATGGAACAAGAAATTGAGTCAAAAGTGGAACTTGAGTACTTCTTCTAAGACGCCAAATGAAAGTTTTGAGAAAGAAACAACCGTCATCACAGGGCTGCCAAACCGTCTGCCGCCCAAGTTGGCAGTAGACTTGGTTTCATCTAATAAAAAATTACAACATTACTTAGTCTTCTATCTATTTTCTGCGATTGATTAATCCTGCGACCGTCCCGGCCAAGAGGGATGGTTGATGGATCGTATCTCATGTTCCAACTCGAGCATTGGTTCTCCGGTCTCCAAATCCACAATGTTCTTGAATCGAAATTGCTTCTCCTTTTGTGCCTCAGCCAACGTATCAACTTTATCTTCGAATCGAGGATTGATCCAAATGACTCCCGCCTGTTCGGCATTTTTGTAGGCTTGATCAAAATCGCCGTCCGACTCGCCAACGTACAAGGCCAAATGATGATGTCCCGCCTGCAATAGCGGTATTGAATTGGAAGCACCAGCATGTGCGGGTTGTTGTTGCTGTTCTTCTTCTTTAAACAAGAGATATTGATCGGCTCGTCCTGTGGAAAGAATGCTGCCCACAGCAATCATGGCAATGTTCAAATGACTGACCGTATCTGGCATTCCAGGAATCGGTCGTTGGGGCACGACATTCGCCGTGGCATCAAATACCGACTCGTAAAATTCAGCGATTTTTTCGGCCTGCTTTGGCTTGACAGGAATTTCAACGTAGTCGATACCACGACAATCCGATTCCGACGTTCCGTATTTTTCTCCCAGCTCTTTCCAGGGACCCGTTTCCGTTTTGGACAGGATCGGTTGGTTGAGTGACATGATGGGAGAGCTTGGCGATAACACGTCATTCGAAACTTGCCGACAAACAAAAATATTGCTGTAGCGATCTACGATCGTGAATTGAGGATTTCCTTGGGAATCACGCTCTTGGATGAAAGACTGAAAGCATTGCTTGCTGCCATTTTCGGACAAGACTTGCAGGACTTCATCATTCAATCGTTGTTCCAGTCCCTCCAAAGAATCGTAACGCAATCCAATGCGTCCAGGAATCGTTGCAGGAGTATGGTCGTTCAAGCATAGATGAAATTGCGAAGCTCCACAGTTGGCCCAAATTGTGGAGTCAAATAATTCGGGATTTTCTTTGACGGTGGTGTCAGGGGCCACATTCGAAGCCATGCGAGGATCCACGCCACACCCCAAGATATCATAGTAAAATGGTACCGCCAACTCTTGTGTCGGAATATTAAAATTCACATGTTCTAAAAGGGTTAAGGTAGATCGATCTATGATTTCAATGTCGTCTTGATTACTCTGTGTATTGTCTTGTTCGGAAGATGCTTTTGCCGCTGTTGCTGCTGTTGCTGCTGATGCTGCTGCAAAGCGATGACGTCGGGACGATGATGGCGTAGAGTCATGCCTTGAGATTCGAATGTGTAGACTATTAAATGTCCATGACGTCTGCAGCAATAGAAGCAGATGAAAGAGAAGACGCTGTAAAGATATTCGGTGTTGGTGGTTCATCTTTCGAATTCAATTTGATTTTGTGAGGGATTAAAAGCTGGGAAGATTTCCATTGGCATCACACGGATGACTGTCAGACGTTGATAGAATCTTTCTTCGGTGACCTCCCTCATTATTTATCAAATGCTACAACAAGTAATTGCCATTTGACAAGTTTCTTGTTGGCAAGAATATTACAATCCTAGCTACAACATCAAATCTATCTCGTGACCATGGCAACCTTAGCTAGATCACTTGCTAACGTGAGTGCATCGATAGCCAGACAAAATAATGTAAAGGTCTCGGTAGGGAAATACAACTTCACAACAACGGCCAGACAACATTCACGATTTCTTTGGACGTCCACTACCACTGCCGCGCTTGGCCCGAAGTTTCCTTCCGCAGCCACACGATGGAACTGTATTCAACATCGTTGTCTGTCAGGAGGGAAAAAGGAATCCACCAGTAGAGGTAGTGGTAGTGGTGGTGGTGGTAGCGGGTCCAGCAACATGATGTGGCATGCGGCCACCCTTGCCGTCGTTGGAGTTTCCTTTGTTGGTGTCCGACACTTTCTAAAAAGTACCAATTTTACCGGAGAAGACCCCACTGTTATTGATGGCGATGCCTCGGAAGGTGTCAAACCTCAAGCTGAAGTGACATCCAAAGTCTTTTTCGACGTATCCATTGACAATCGTCCCGAGGGACGCATCGTCATGGGCCTCTATGGTGGTGTCGTTCCCAAAACCGCCGAGAATTTTGAAAAACTCTGTGAAGGAAGTTTGACCAAAGGCAACACGAAGCTGGCGTACGAAGGAAGCTCTTTTCATCGTATAATTCCATCCTTTATGGTACGTCAAGCTCTCTACCAGTATATATTTTGTTTTGCCATTAGAAACAGGCATGTCATCCCATTTTCACTGACTCGCCTTACCGCCTACTTTTTCGTTGCAGATTCAAGGAGGTGACTTTACCAACCATAACGGTACAGGAGGGATGTCCATTTATGGAAACAAATTCATGGACGAAAACTTCAAGCTTAAACACACGGGTCCTTTTGTCCTTTCCATGGCAAACTCTGGTCCTCACACCAATGGCTCGCAATTCTTCATCACTACCAAGCGAACCCCTCATTTGGATGGTCGTCATGTCGTGTTTGGAACAGTATTAGAAGGGTTCGAAGTTGTTAAATTGATTGAAATGAACGGAAGTAGTTCAGGAACTCCCAAACGAAAGGTGACGATTACCAAAGCAGGAGTCTTGAAAAACGACGACGCAACAACCAGTGATACCGAGAAATCCGACAACAACGACAAGGCGAAGGATAAAAAGTAGAAACTAAGAACCAGCGAGAATTTCACAAGTTTTTCAAACCAAAAATCATTCTTCCCACTCAATGGTTTTTTTGTGCAATCTGTATTCCCGAACATCTCCATCATCATATTCGACGCTGTGCTTGCCAGTGCTTGGATTGTAGGAAGTCACCTTTCCAGGATAGAATTTTCCCTTGGCCCATTGAACCCGCAATCGGCGACCCACAAGATCCTCGGGTCGTTCCTCGTGTTTGTTCGTTTTGATTGTTGTGGGCAGAATAGAACAGCCCAATTCGGCTGCAAGACGCATCGATTGTTGAAATTGCGTCTGGAGTGCCTGGGTGGTTGTGATTTGTTGTGGTTCCGATTGAGCATAGATTAGTAAGTTTCCTCGCATGGAAAAACTATTGGAAAGAGTCTCTGGTCTCCCTGCTAACAGGTCGAGGGCTTGGGATTCCGAAACAGTCCTTACTCTCTCGTCGTTGATCAGACACCACGTGTCGCTCGAAGATTGATCTTGTCGACAAATTGCAATATAGTGACCTCCTTCGTAATCCATGTCGTCCTTGTCTCCTTCATCAGCGTGCAATATTCCACCCATTAATTTGAACGGAGTATATGAAGACGCGCCAGTTTCATTCTCGTCACCATGATGGCTTTTTAAGGTCATTGTAAGGGGTACGTCTACAACATTCGCGGAGGCCTTCATGCGTCCATTCTCCAATTTGAATCGACCCAGATGAAACAGCAGGTAGATTGGAAGCTTCCCATGAAAGGATAGTTGTTTCGTCGTATGCCAGTCTGATGATGATTTCGTATTTGTGTGACCTGTTTCCGTCCATTCTTCGTAATTATTCCTATTTCCATCCCACTTGTATCCTTTGACAGTGGTTGGTTCCAAAGCCGTTTGTAATGCACATGTAAAAGAATCACAATTTAGTCCATCTAGAGGAAAGGGACATGGGAGAGTAATCAATTTTCGTTTTCTTCGCATTCTTTGTTGTTGATTGGTACTGGTAGTAGACTCATTATGATTATCACCATTCTTTTCGAGTACGGACTGACGACCCATCAATTCCTGCTGCATGGATCCACCGAACAGAAGGTCGTACAGAGTCCGAAAGGTTTGTTTCGCTTCTGTCGTGGCATCATTTGTTGCGGTCTCATCAACGTTCGCAAATACAGATCGAATCTTTTTTAGAATCATGGACATGGCACGAGTGGCATCTCCCAATTCGTATGGATTGCATTGCTGTTGGAAGGAGTAATATACTTTGGTTGGATCGACGGCTTTTGTTGTAGCAGCATCTTCTTCTTTTATATCTCTCGTCATTTTCACTAGTAATCGACTCAATTCCAGCAAACTCTCGTATTCGGGATCCACAACCAATTCTAGGTTGGTATCCTCAGTTGTTTTGGCGAGAGCTTGTTCGTGACACGTCAAAATCTCGACCAAGCACTCAGCACACGGAGTGATTGTGTATGCGAGTAACACAATGGCACAGGACAGATGACAACCAACACCCGATACATTCTCAATTCCTCGTATGGTCACTGCTGCCATGGTCGTGACCTGTGACGATGACAAAGATTGTGAAGATATATTTATGTGCAAGGAACCTGTTGTCTAGTTCACACAGTGCAGTAGACGAGTTGATATCTTATTTATTATTATTATTTATTATTACTCGACTGTTTATTTTTTCGTTTTGATGTGTGTGACTAAAATATGTGATGGGACTCGAAAAGCAAGTAATTCTTGGGTACAATAAGATATTGTTCGTGAAATAAGTGTGCGTCTTTAGATATCTTCCTTCTTTTTTCTAGAGTACCAATAACACGTACTCGTACTCGGTACTCGTACTGGTCGTACCTTCAGCTTTCATCATCGCAAACGAACCTCTTATCACGCCTCATCACCAGTACTCTAGCTACTGTAGTACTGTAGATCACTACGCTCTCTTATAATGTATTGGCACGTTTTGTGAATTTGTGATGATCGATTGACTCAGCAGCAATCAAAATTTAAAAGTAGAACGAGAAAGTGTTTAGCAAGAAAAGCATCTTGATTTTGACGTTGCTGCAGCAAGTAGTCTAGACACAAGAAAATCATTACTACTAGACAGACAACAAGATAGAATACATTTTTACTGTACACCATGAGAGACGACAGAATATCTTTTCCCCCAATGTATGACAGATTCAGGCGACGAAAGAAGACTGGAAGAACATTTCAATCTTTTTCTTCTGCTAGTAGGATACCCCTCAATGTACTGCTTCTCCTTTGTCTGTTAGAGTCGGCTTCGGGGTTCCAATCATTTCACTTTTTTAATCCAGCATCTCAAACACGACGAGCAACAACGCGACAATACATGTCGTCCGCCTCTCCTGAAACTCCAAAGCCTACTCCAATCATGGTTGTTGGGTCATCATCTGAACCGTCTTCATCTGCTGCCATTGGAAAATGGGAAGAAGTCGAAGGTAACTTTGTACTGCGACCTTCTATTGAAGACGGTCCACCGCGGGCTCTGGTTCACTTTTTGGGCGGAGCTTTTGTCGGAGCTGCGCCTCATGTTACGTACCGCTACATGCTAGAAAAATTGGCCGAGCGGGGGTATTTGATAGTGGCCACACCCCACGATTTGTCCTTTGATCATTTACAAACATGCGACTTGATTATTAGTCGGTTTGAACGAATCGCGCCCACACTGGCGCGAACGTACGGAGCTCTGCCCGTGGTTGGCATTGGACATTCTCTTGGAGCGCTCTTGCATTTGTTAATTACCAGTCTGTTTCCCGATACTCCACGGGCAGCCAATGCACTCTTAAGCTTTAACAATAAACCAGTGGGAGAGGCGGTTCCCTTCTTTGAAGAGTTCTTTGCTCCTCTATGTACGTTCGTGGCTCAGAAGAATGGCACCATTCCAAGTGGCACCGAAGCCATCGACCTGGGATTGAAGCTAGCAAAAACGGCTACTGAAGGTATGTTTGTTTCTTTGCTTTTAAGTTTGATATTAATATCTTTAGTGTTTATTAGGTGCAGGACTGCTGCATTCTTGGAACGACCTTTCTCAAAATTTTGATGATTTATCGCATCCACAAAACACAGGAAAACTACCATCCGACGAATTGATTGGAGATGTCTTAACTTTTCTGCAACCCCGTGGTTTCATGGACGGCAAAGCTCCGCCAAAGGTTAGCATTCCTGCTGAGGCTAGACAGGCCTTTGAAGCAGTGTCGGGTCCAACAACTTCCACTTTGAAAACGGCTGGCTTGTTGCCGTTGCTGACCAGCAGCGTCGAAATTTTAGAACAAATTCCCCTCTTGATTGAAGAGGTTGCAGCTGGTGCTCGCGATTTTGTCCCACCACCTGAGTCGGTAAAAGCTGCCGTGCGTAAAGCGTATCGAGCGCGGAGAACCTTAATATTGGAATTCACAAATGACAGCATCGATGAATCCGCCGATATTGAAGAATTGCTGAAAGAAGCTGAGCGAATCATTCGAATGAAGCGACCCATGGTCAACATTGATTTGCAGAGACGAATCATAGAGGGCAACCACGCAACGCCCCTCTTGGCGCCGCCGATGGATTTGGCCGATCGCTTCGAAAATGTTCTGGGCGAAGAAACAGCGAAAGATCGACTCTTCTATGTGCAAGCTGATAGGACCGTTGAGGAACTAGTTACTTGGCTAGAAGAGGGGAATCTGTAGTTTTGGAAAGCTTAGGGCACTGGAAATTAACTTTCTTTAGCTAGTTAGCTACCTAATGTTGTCGTCTCAAATTAAAAAATTAAAGCAACCTTTCGACTATCGCTTTGCTATGAAAGGAGGTGGAGGCATTCCAATCGCCGCAAACAAAGAGTCGGCACCTGCAGGTGCGCCAGGTGCGGATTGAGCAAATCCTTGACTCGCGGATGGGGCCACTGTTGATGATGGCTGCGAGAAGCCTTGATTGGTGGCAGCAGCTGCCACAGCAGGCTGGGACATGTTGTCCACGGGGACAGGGTGCTTATCAGGGGAAAGGGGAACGTCCAAAAGCTCGTCAGAATTTGATGGGCTACTGGCTCCTTCGTCTCGTGATTGGGATTGAGCTTGCGTTTCAGCTGGGATAGCTTGTTGCGACTGTGGGTCCACAGCAGCTGGTGATCCAAACAATTCATGGGCACCACTCGTCGGAGCCGGTTCAACAACTCCCCTTTGATTCGCAGAAAGGGCAGGTTGCTGATTCTCTTCTTGAGGTGCAGCTCCAGCTGTGTTGTTCATTGCCGTGTCCTTCGATGGAGAAGCAAAGAGATCCGAAGCCGAGACTGGCGGCTGGTTGGCTTTGGTCAAATCTGTAGCGACTGACTGATTATTTGAATGGTCAGCTTGTGCCACCTCACTAGAAGCAGGTTGAGCTCCCGCAAACGAATCGAGGAGATCCGAGGCTGTTGCAGGTTGCTGTGGCTCTACAGCAGCTGGAGCGGTTGTCGGCGTATCCTCTTGAGCAGGAGTGTCAGATGGCATTTGAGGACGATCCCAGCTCGTGGTATTGTCCTTGGTATTATAGTAATACAGGTTTCCTGAAGCTGGATCGGTAACCTCCATCCATCCTTCCGGCAATTGGCCGGATGAGTTTGCTGCTGTGGTCGTTGATACTGCTTGCGTGGCAGTTGGCTGTGCTTGTGGACGATCCCAGCTGGTGGTATTGTCAACTGTATTCACGTAATACAAACTTCCCGAGGCTGGATCAGTAACCTCCAGCCATCCTTCAGGCAACGAACTACTTGCCTCAGAAGTTGTATTCATAGTCGTCGTCGCAGCAGCAGTTGTTGTTGTCGTTTCAAGTGGTTCTGCTGAAGTGGTCGCATCTTCTTCAGGTTGTGTCGCTGCTGGAGCAGCGACTGTTGGTTCCGAAGCTGCAGTCACGATTGCTGGTTCCGAGGCAGCAGGCTCAGAAGTAGTAGTAGTAGTAGTAGTGCCAACAGGGGAAGCAAAGAGGTCCGAAGCTGAAGCAGGACCAGCTGGGACGGAATTTAGTGCAGGAGCCGGTGCTGGTTCCTCAGCGGGAGCCGCATCTTCGATCTTGGAGGGCGATGCAAACAACTCCGCCGACGACTTTGCATTCGCCTGCTGTTCCACCAACGAGAACCCTCCACTAACGGGAGCTGCAGGAATAGGTCCCTGGGATCCCCCCATTGCTGGTTGGGTGGTTGCCGGAGCAGGCGTTGTGATAGCGGGTGGAGAGTGGAAAGTAGTCCCGGGGGCATTGTTAGGCTGAGAAAAGTCAGTGCTGGCAATCGTTTGCGGTTGTTGCTGAACACCCGAGTAAACATTCTGCGGCTGTGCCTGAGGTTGCTGTCCATAATCAGGAGCCGCCACTGGAGAGAATAACTCAGCTGGTTGCTGCTGCTGCTGTTGCTGTCCAGGTTGTTGGTACACTGGAGCAGGAGCTACACCTGCTGGAGAAAAGACGGCATAATTCGGTGTGGGAGCTGCTAACGGAGCGCTAAAGCCACCCGTAGCGGCCGGTACGGCCGAGACTTGGTTCGTGACAGCATCGTACGCCACATACCTGCTCTTGGTCCCCCCTGATGCGTAGGGATTGGAATTTCCCGCAAACGGATTGGGCCCCGAGGAAGTCATTGAAACAGGGCCGTTGCCAGACGAAGGAGGTGGAGGTGCAGAACCGGCTACCCCACCGACAGGAACGTGACCGTATTTACGCTGTAAATTAACGTCGGAACTCGAGGAATGGAACCCATCGGCCTTGTACACTTTACGATTGTCTTTCGGTTTGTAAATGGCAGCCGAGGATCCTCCGCTCAATGCATAGCCTGTATCTCCAGAAGAAGGAGGATTGGGAATGGGATCGTGTTGGGGTGTTTGATAGGCATGAGGAGCAGGAGACGATTTAGGAGCCGGGTGCGGGTGTCCTCCCTGCATACTCATGATGGGAGGTGGAGGTGCCGCAGGATTTTTGATGCGCATTCCTCCCATATCAATTCCAGGCGGCAATCCCACACCTCCGTTGTCAATAGCGTGTTGGGTTTCCGCTTGCAATTGAATGGGCAACAGGAATTGTCGAACCGAGTCCAACAGCGCCAGATCGTAGGGTGTTTGTCCCATACTATTCTTGGCGGTAGGAGACGCCTTAAATTCTTGCACCAACATCTTGACAACGCCGAGAGCTCTAGTTTGGTTGGTAGACATGCAAGCATAGTGCAATGGCGTATTGCCCGAGGAATCAATAAAGGTCAAATCGACACCGGGAATATTTAACAAGGCCCGAATCACGCGTTCCAAAGATTGCTGACAGGCCAAATGAATGGCATACGAGCCTTTTGTTGGATTAAGTACGGCCCGAGCAGCATCAATTTCGTGCAACGCATTAATGGCAGTTTCTTCGTCACCCTTTTGGACGGCATAGACAAAACGACCGTTGGCGTCGGTGGGAGGTGGCGCCACAGCCACAGAAAGTTGCTCGAATTTTTGACTGGCCCAACCTAGCATTGTGATGCGATAATGAGCTGTGAATTTTCAAGTCAATCAGATTTATTTCGTCTGTTCCTGATGTTGTTACCGCTGTAATGAGGCCTTGCTGGATTCAACATTCAACACCCAATGTTAGTTTCAAGCCGTTAGACAGTGTGTTGTGGCATTGGCGGGGCAACTGCGGTACACAATAGTAGACCTACACGGATGTTGAGAAAAGACCTTTGAAGATCACAAGGCTCCGTCGTCATCAAAAGTCATCGATAGACAGACAGACAGACCAAACCTTACATTTAGTCTCTCATTTGCTCTTTCGACGTCGAAGAAAATCGAAATCCAAAATCCGATACATGAACTCAACAAAAATTGGGGGGGGGGGGTACGGTACTACGCGCATCATTCATTGGAGCAAGAACATTAAGATTTTTCGTCAAGAACAGAAACGCACTCTTGACGACACAAAACTTACACGTAGTATTTCTTTTTTAAGTACAGCAACAAAAAAGAAAGGGTATGCCGCATTCGAGATTGCAAAGTTTCGGTGGACGATTCGATCTGGACGGTGACGGTGACACCTTTGATGATCTATTGGAGACCCATGCCAAAGAAGCGACGAATACCAGCCCCATTAAACGCAGTGGTGGACGAAAACCGAATAAGGCAGATCAGCCCGCTTTGGATGTTGACCAAGATAGTGATCAACACACCAGCAAGCCATGGTTGGCACCCAGCAAACCCAGCGAGGCAAGACTAACAATCGTACAAATTACAGATGTTTACACGTTGGAATATTTTGCCAACCTCAAGACCATGTTAAAGGAAATTCGCGCCAGTCAGGGACCGAATGATACCGTCATTTCCATGTTGACGGGAGATTTTCTATCGCCGTATTTGCTATCGTCGATCGATCGCGGTAAGGGCATGATGAAAGCATTGGAAAATACTCCTATTGATATTGTCATTTGGGGAAACCACGAGGCCGACATTGATCACAAAACAGTTTGTAAGCATGTCAAGAGCTTTCCAGGTACTTGGATCAATACGAACATGCAAACGCATGAGATGATGGAGTATCAGGTTCCATACAAAATTGTTGATGTAACATCACCCGATGGCAGCCACAAGCGCCGCATTGGACTTGTGGCAGTGCTGTCAGATGATCCCAAGCTCTACGCACACTTCAAGCCACCGGGTGCATTTGGAGGGGCCAAGATTGAATCTCCTTGGGAAACTTTGCGAAAGTATCAGCATATTTTGGAAGTGGAGGAGGGATGTGATGTTGTGTTGCCACTGCAGCATTTATATGTTCCAGAAGATACAAAAACATGCCAAGAATTCGACTTTCCAGTCATTCTTAGCGGACATGATCACCACAGAGTCGACCAAATTATTGAAGGGACACGACTGATCAAACCCGGTATGGATGGAGTGTACGCCACTGTGCTGGAAATGATTTGGGACAAGCTGGTAAAGAACCCCGGATTCGGTCAAGGTTTGTCAAGACGTCAACGTTTAAACCCGATCCTGCACTGAAAGCACACACGGATGCGGCATACGATGTGCTTCTGCCGTTAAGAAAGACACAGTTAGTTCATGTGCCGTCCAGATTCGAGCCTCTGTCTTCCGTGAATGCGCGAGGACGTGTCACGACCATGGGAAAACTTGTCTGTTCCATGATTAAGGACTCGATGAATCAGACACAAAAAAACGAAGATGGTGGTCAAGAGATCGATGCAGTAATCTTGATGGGGGGTAATATTCGAGGCGGGAAAGACTATGATAAAGGATCTTTCTTCTCGCTGGAAATGCTAGAGGCGGAAATTAAATCTGATGGTACGTTTGCTGCCAGTGAAACAATGTTGAATGACTTTATTGCTACTCTACATTCATCAGGCTAACAGCTTTTTTCACATAAAATTTGCAGAAATTATCGGTACCGTACCAATTCCTGGCCGCGTCCTTGCTTCTGGAATTGAAAGTACACACGCCGGAGATCCAATTCCAGGTTGGATGCAATATGACGAAGGCATCAAGGAGGAGAACGGCAAAGTGACCGTGGTGAACGGCAAGCCTCTCGACCCAGCCAAAATATACTTCGTAGCAACAAAGATTTCAGACTTGGGCAATGGTCAGAGCCCACCCCTTAAAGAATATTTTGAGCCGCGCCCTGAACTACTTCCAAGCAAAGGTTCGTACTTCAATGTCCAAGCTGTGCTTATGGACTTCTTTGCGAGGACGTTGTTCCGGAAATTATGGGACGCTATCAGCAAAAAGATTCAACCGACATTGCAGAATGTTGTGTCAAACCCTGTTCTGATGGCTGCAGCTGCTGCAAACGACGAAGTGGCTAGGAGCCCGGCCTTACTCGCTGCGAACGTCGATGAAGATATCATTTCGGCGATACCTTCTCTGCCGGAAGGATCGCTTCCGCCTCCAGCAGAATTCGATAAGCCAGCTGAGGAGGTATTGAAGATGGTAGAGAGTGGACTTCGTCTGGATGTGCTTGATTGCAGCGGCAGTGGCACCGTCAGTGTGCTGGAAATTCACAATGCGTTGCGAGATTTGTTGGGATTAAGTGTTCACGACGATAATAAAACGCTCGCCGAGTATGTCCACGCGCATGCTGACATTACTGGCAATGGAGTAGTAACAACCGAAGATTTCGAGCAGTTCTGCAATTTTCTTCCAGGCGCCTTGGGAGAATACTACAGCAGATCCAACAGTGGAACAGGAAACGGCGAAGAGAAGAACAGAGATGGCGATGACGAGGAGGAGGGACTATTGTTTTAGCTGAATTTTTGTATATACTTTTTCTCAATAGATTTTAGAAATGAATAGAGCAAAATAGGATCTTGATGATAATAGTAGGTCTATTATTTTCATCTCAGTGCGATAGTCGTACCGTAGAAGCAGGAGAACGCAAGATTGAGTGTAAGCATATGAGTCGTTGCTCAGTATGAGCGAGAAGAGCTCTGTTCCGTTAACCCACAATGCTTACGGTATTAGCTAGCTACCTTGCGCTTATGAAAAGATGGTGCCATCGTCGCAACTCAACGTGACAGATTCTTTCGCACTGCCATCGTCTGAATTGTTGCTGGATTCACTGATTACATGACCGCAACCGAAGTGTCTGCTGGTATTCTCGGACACTCGCTGTCCAAGTGAATCTAAAGAATCTAGTTTGCGCTTGACGCCCCCTTGACCTACGGATTTTCCATTAGGTTTGTTGGTTCCTGGTTGTTTCAGTACTCCTGACAAATCAGAGTAACAATTTTGATCCGAAGATGGATCGATGCCATCAGCATGAATCATATGGGTAGTTCCCTCGTAAGCTACCGGCGCGGGTTGCTGCGCAAAAGTAGCGTATGCGCCGGCCGCTGTATGTTCCAATTCACCGGCGATTTCCTGAATATCACGGTGCGACTGTATCCACGACGCTGTGATGGGAGAGTGATCCATCCCGTTTTGTAGAACTTGCGCGTGCGGTGAAAGTTCAGGAGGTGAAATCATAGTTTCGTTAAGCGACGTCAAGTCCTCGTGGCACAGGAGGCGATGAAATTCATCAAACGACCGACTTGTTTGAAGCGTTGGGGAATGCTGGTATTCCACTGCTTGCAAATGGGCATAAGATTCCTGTGAAAAGTTTGTCAGAGACCTTGTACACGAAACTTTGTAATTGTCAAAGCCTACGAGAAGATCTGGCAATTCACCAATGCTCGGCTTTCGCCCTGGCGCGTTCGTCCACAATCCTGTCGTTACCTCGATCGTGTCCTTGGTGGTACCCTCCAAAGTATTTCTAGCGTCATGCCCTTGTCCCCTAGAAACAAAAGCAGAAGCAGAAATGCCCGCCGCGACAATCAGGTTGGCGGTTGTAGTAAGAGTGTCGCTAATACCATCGCTTGAATGATGGTGAAAGGTACAATCCAGCTTGTGGCCGCCCACAGCAACAGGCTCTGTCTCTGCTGATTGTGCAGTTTTGCATCCGGTCCCATGAGCCTTTCCTGCTGATGTTTCGCAACGAGACAGAGGCCTCGTGGCTTCCTTTGAAGCTTTGGCGACTTGTTCGCATACTGGTAGACGCACTTTCCATGCCTTGGGATCATTAGCAATCGTAATTGATCTTGGACCGATGCCATCTTTTAGCGCAATGTCACCAAAGGCTTCGCCTGTAAGTGCAATCGCATCAATATGTTTCTGTCCAGTTGGCTTTGACGTTTTTCTATCTTTTACTTCCCGTAGCGCTCTCGTATACGACGAGTGGAGAGAGGCAGCATGTTTTTTGCCAGTAAATGTAGCACTCATTTGGGCACTAGACGCCGACTCAACGCTTGTTTGTGTGTTCAAAGCATTTCTAGAGGCGGGCCCTTCTTTGACAAGAGAATAATCAAAGCAAGCTGACGTTGTCATTGGAATATCCGCTGGGGGCAGCGCTGCATTCGGTACGATAGAAGTATGTGAAGCAATGGTTGCATTCCCCGTCACAAAGGAAAGACCTTGTTCAGGTACTGATGGTTGGGAATTGCCAGCCAACATGGCGCTGTGAGCATTCCCAAACCCATTCCAAGTGGCATGCGGGCGAGATGAAGAATATGGCGCCGGTGCAACAGGTTGCAACAAAACTGGTTGTGCGGAGTCAACAGGTGTGGGGGCAGCAGGTGCAATGGGGGCTAGTTCAACAGAAGCCACCGTCATGGGAGCTGGCGCAATGTGAATCACAGCAGCATTATTGCCTAAGCCCGGGGCAAATTGTGGTGAGGTCTGTGGAAACGAGTGGAAATGGAACGATAAAGTATGAGATCCCGGGGATGATGCATGGTCGTTTTTTTCATTGTAGAACAACATCATGACGAGAGGAGCCGTAAACGCGCATTTTACCATTGGAGCAGCTGCCGCCGCAGCAGCATTGGGAAAGGAAGAACTCAGGAATAGTTCCTCGGCAGCTTGGAGTCTGGCTATGGCTTGTAAGATAGTGGAGGAACATTGAGTTCCTCCACTGTCGCCGTGAAGCCTCGAAAGAAATACTTTTTTCCCAATACCTTTTCCCGCGTATTTCTTACTGATTCTCATCGGCGAACAATGGAGCTTGCGACTCAGATAAGTTCGCAATGTCATGCCATTCTCACAATCTGCAATCCCCTTATCAAAACAGTCAATCAATAGGACCGTATAAGCTTCTTCCGATGCTGTCCATTTGCCACGACGTAACTTTTGGTTCGTCAAGACCAAATCCGACGAAAGTCTTGGAGGTTGAGTATTTCCTGCAATCGGATACTGACTTGCTGATGGATGCGGTATTGCAGAGATCTGGGTCGATTGCTGGTGCCCAGCATATACCGCAATGGTGGTGGTCGCTGGAGCTCGGGGCACGAGAGCAGGCGCGATGGGTGCCAGATTACGAGAGATTGTTGGGATCAAGACAGGTCTGCCCTTTCCTGTACTTCGTTTGTTGTGATCTTGTGATTGCATGATTCAATGGCCAAATGATACGAGTATTTTCCTGACGCAAACTGTCGCTTGCTGTCGGGTCCAACCAATCGATGGTTCGGCGTTCGGCCCCAGCGCCAGCGTTGTGTGTGATCGAGTAATCACAAAATATTATGCTTTGCACCTCTAACCTCTACCTGTTGTGTACTACTTTGCCTGTTGCTTGTGGGATGTATGGGATTGCTATCTATCTGTTGTGATCAATTATTTACGATAGAGCAGATGGAGATAGGTACTACAACCTCAGGAGTACTAGGAGTACCCGTGAGGCCGTTACACTATTCTACTTATGATATGTACCATATGCTGTACCAGGGGTACTCCAATATTGGATTGGACGACGCAAAACTGCGTTGTGAGGCGCCAAAACTGCAAAACCAGCTGATTGCGCTTCGCAGATGCAGCAAGAAGAGTACTTAATTTAGACAATCTTTCACAGCGTCGATGACTACTTTTTAGTGCCCAGAAGTATCGATTGCGAAAGGGAATTTTAATTACCAGTAGAGTACGCTACCAGGTACGTAACAGGGTACCTGGTACATTGGCTGCAATACTCATACTACTACTGATGTAAGCTACCAGGTACCTGGTACCATGGTACCAGGTAATAGGTAGGTAGAGTATTTAATTCCAGCAATACTATTGGCTACCACGAGTGGTCGTAGTACCACCAGCCGCCAGGCACTACGTAGAGAACTGTACAGTACGGTATTACGTCGCGAGTGGCAACTGCCTCCATCTGCTTCCTTCTGTCAGGGTAGCGGAACGATCCTTCCAGACACCAATCAAAATGCAGCACAGGAAAGTTCAAAATAGAAACTAGTACGCACAGATGCCCTTTTTTAGACTTTCGAAATTTTCAATATTTTGGGGCATGTTTGTTGTTTCAAGATTTTTTAAGATTTTCATCAACACCAACACCAACCCACCACCAGAGAGATTATTATTTATTTTATTTACTCCCGCGCCCACTCCGGAGATACGAGAAAAGGACACAAGTACATAAAATATAACAAGGTAGCATGAATCCGATGGAAGTAGTTGGCCCTGGGGACCTTAGCGAAGGTGTGCTTTCCTGATCTGTTCTGTTGGTTGTTGGTTGTCACTGAGAATTCTTTATTCTATTTGCAGTGCAGAATTTATTTTCGCGTGAATTACTTACTTCAGTCTTCAGTTGACACATGCGGAAATCAATCTCACCTTTCAATTCAACTTTTTACAATTGCAATCTATTCACTGCTCTACTCTACAAAACAAAACTTAACAAACAGCTCGAGTGAAGGACCTGATGAATCAGGGCTTTAGTCTCGGTTTGATCAAAGCTTTGAAGACAAATAAGGGATGTTTTCATTATCGAATTTGGATTGTCGACAACAGCGGATCTATGGCCATTGGCGACGGCCGGACCTTTGCGCTGACGTCGAAAGGAAAAATAGAAGCTCGGTATGTCACGAGGTGGGAAGAAATTCAGGAAACCGTTCTCTATCATGCCGAACTTGCTGGTACACTCGGTATTACCACCAATTTTCGTTTGCTCAATCCCATCAACGACGAACCCGATGAATTCACCGTCTTTGCCAGTGGAGCTGACGGTGTCAATCAAGAATTGCGACAAGGGCGAAATGTCATTAATCGAGCCAAGCCGTTTGGTGTGACCCCACTAACAGCGCATATTCTTCATATTGAAGAACAAATTCAAGAAATCGCCGATGATCTGAGAGCTAGGGGGCAAAGGGTGAGTATTATTGTTTTATGATGATCGCTGTTTCTTTCTTCGCAAAAATCTGAAACACTACTTTTTGCCTCTCTGTGATTTCAGATCACGGTGGTACTGGCGACGGATGGGTAAGTTGACGAAAAAGATTGATTTTTTTTCCTTTTTTCGCGGAAGGATTGAGTTTTGATACTGACTAATTCTTGTTGCATCACGCTGCCAATGGATCATTCATGGTTGTAAATAACATGCCACTATCATAGATTACCGACAGATGAAAATGGTGACGAAAGTGAAGAAGTCTTTCAAGATTTTATTGCCGCATTGCGAATGCTCGAAGGCTTGCCTGTTTGGGTCGTCATTCGGCTATGTACCAACGAAAAGAAAGTTACGGAATTCTACAATCAAATTGACGAAGTACTGGAGTTCAATCTGGAAGTATTGGATGATTATTTAGACGAAGCCAAGGAAGTTTACAAATTCAATAAGTGGCTGAATTATGCTCTGCCAATGCACCGCTGTCGTGAGTTGGGATACCACGACCGATTATTCGATTTATTAGGTACGAGTCGCATGGCATTTTGTGATTGTGTGACTGTCTGATGTTACCTTTCCCTTTTAATATCAATTCATCCCGATCACTTTACTGTTCGATCGATTTCCCAGACGAGAGAAAGCTCATGATTGACGAGTTGAGAAGCTTCTTTTCGCTCTTGTTTGGTACAGAGCAACATCGCATACCGGATCCCACAGTGGAATGGAAAGCATTTTTACAATTTGTTGAGGATGCATTGGAGTACGAAAAAGTACAATGGGATCCCATCAAGAAGAAATCGCTCCCTTGGGTCAATGTCAAGGTATTGCATAAAATCTACGGGAAGGGAACCTGCAGCATCATGCAGTACTGTACAGTACAGTAATATGAATAAATGGAACCCCTCGTCGATGCTTTGAAAAAATCCAAATCTGAATCTGTGATTCCAGCAATCTACCAATCTACAGTAGAAAGGATAGCAGAGAAAAGAATTCCCAGGATAGTTGGATTCCTTTCTTGCCTATTGATTGGTTGAGTAAAATTTGTTGAAAAATAGTGTGAAGTTGTCAAAGTCAAATTAGAAGTGAAGTCAATTGTAATTAAAGTATCGATGAAAAGATCAAGTCAAGACAAGACAAATAAATGGTGAGAGTGGGCAACACGAAATTCAAGAAATTCTGTTTTGGGCTTGTGCTGTTTTTAGGATTGCGTTGAGTTGCGCACTAGGGTTAGGGTTCAATTTTGAAATTCTCGTCTGTTTGCGTTTTGCTTGCCAATGATGACCACCACAAGCCTCGCCACTGTTACTCCTACTGAAGGACTCTTTGGATACAAACACTGCTCATTAAACTGCCTTCACCTACCTTAACTTACCTAAATATAAGCTCAGCTATGGTATTATCACCTATACATCTCATTATGCTTGATCAATGCCCGGTAGAAGCTCTGCCGCTGACTGGGACCGGATTAAAATCCCAGTGTAAAACGCCACCACGATGCTTTCGTGAATTACAAAAAATGTCTCGGGGAATTGGTCTTGGGCTCGTCTTGTTCACACTGTGCTGCCAGTTCCCAGAATCTTTAGCCGCCGCTCCGAGTGTGCTTTCAAGGAAGAGCAGTGGTATTTTTTCGTCGGTACATCTGCACAACGATCTTCCCAATTTGAAGGATGTATTTGAATTTTTGCACAAGAAAGGTAAAGGTCAAGTTACAGCAGAGAGAGTAACAACAACAACAAATTTTCGAGGAGGCAATGATACGCAAAGCCGACAGCTAAAGGTCAATGCTAGACCTGGGCATGTTCGTCCGCCTCACAGCCAGCGTCTATTGACAGGAACCAGGCCACCATCCCAAGGGAGGACGACTCGACCACCGTCCCATGCTTCTGGGACATCCAGACCTCCCCATGCAAAAGCGTCCAGAAATCCATCACCAGCTAAGACACCAAAATCAACGCACGTAAAAGCGCCCACGAGTACTTTTTCTCAAGCAAAACCTACTGAGCCACTTTTGTCTCTTACAAGTTCGGCGTCCCATAACGCTGGTCCTCCTCCTCCCGCTAAAAGCAATGCTGAGGAAGAATCAACCGTGACTACACTTCCCGAAGAAGACCTTGAATTGCCAGAGATTTCGACTACTGTGGCTCCTTCTGATGGAGACGAGGATGAAAATCTAGAATCACCTTCTGGCTATTCGTTTGGTATTGGAGATAGCGGCAATACAAAATCGGGAGAGCAGGAAAATGAAACGAAGTCAACCGTGGAATCTGAAGTGGATACGGATAGCACTTTTGACGAATTAAATGAAGAAGGGGACAATACAGCCGTTGAAGAAAAAAATGAACAGCTGGAGGAGGAACAGGATGTAGTCGACCCCTACGACCCGAACGAAGAATCCGAATGGGAAGAGGGGGAGAACGAGATTCAGGATCCACAAGAAGAATATGACGAGTCCGAATGGGAGGATGAGGATGAAGAGCAACAAGATATTGATGAGGATCCACAAGAAGAATATGACGAGTCAGAATGGGAGGAGGAAGAAGAGCAGCAGGAAATTAACGAGGAGGAGACACAAGAAGAATATGACGAGTCTGAATGGGAGGATGAGGAGAATGATGAAGTGCTGAAGAAGCCCAAATCTGAAAACAATGACCCTGAGCAAGACGAGCTTGAATATGAGAACGATGTTGATCCAGAGAGCAAGTCTGAGGAGCTAGAAACTACTGCTCCCTACACGTCACCCGAAGCTTTTGAAACGAAGGCGCCCTATCTTCCAAACGACCATAAAGAAGTGGTGACCAAGGCTCCCTATGTCCCCAAAAAGGATGAAACTGTGGACGAAATCGTAACCTCAGAAGATGTCGAGATTGTGGAGATGGAAGAGGAGCTTGAAGAAGCGGAGGAAGAGCTGGAAGAGGAGGAGCGGGAAGTTCGGCGCATTGGTGGATTTGGAGTTGTTTTGGCTGTTGTTGCTATGGTCTTTACGGCTTACCAAATGAGTGAAAACCCTGATGGCATTTATGCAAGGTAAGAAGACGTATTAGCAACATTTAGTACGGCTACAGTGTGTAAAATTGATTGCTGAACATTTCGCTGAAATTGCCTTTTGTTCATTTGTGACGACAATGTCCACAGCTTTTGCCGGTTGATTATTACAGTATCAGGATGTGTAGTAAAAATGATGTTTGTTCCATTTCGATCGGGGGGACACGGCGGCGGAGGTCGCGGCTATGGTCATATTCCAGCGGGCAGCGATTACCGTGATCCTTACCGACCAGGCGCGGGTAGTTTGGAGCTGTCCTGAGGTAAAATGGGTCTTTCAAAAATAACAGTATCGCATAAAAATGAATATACACCAATAGATCCGAAGATCGGATGTGTGTTTTTGCCCCGGTAAGCACTGGCGGATGGTTGGTTGCAGAAATTTTGACGGACCGTGGCGCAATCAATCCCGCTGTAGAAGGTAGCAATATGGGCAACTGCAGTCTCCTTCAGTTGGAATTGTATCGCTGGAAATCTTCGTACCCTCGTTGCTTTGGTTGATCTCGCTTCTTGTTCCAAGCACCCTTTGCCTTTCCAACTTTAGATTTTGCTTGCTTTCCCTTGTTGCTGTTGGCGTCACTTTTACCTGCCATCTTTTGCATTTGTAGGGCATTTCGGTAATTGTCGGAAGATTTGGCCATTTCCAGTACATTTTTTTGGGAAAAAACTAATAGACGTTTTTCAGATATCAGGTCACCATATTCCTTATCCGTTCTGGACACGAACAAATCATGAATGGGTTCGTCACATTCAGCTACATTCGATTCGGGTACATCACCACCAATAATGTATAGCAACTTTCCCGAGGATTGTTTTAACAGATGGTGGACCGAACTGCAAAATTTGGGCAGGGAGGCAACGCTTCGTCCGACACACCAATCGACGCATTCTCGTGTCTTTCCATCGGACGTGACAACCTGTTCAGCGCGATTGTGTTGTGTCCATGCATTGTCCAGGCCCAATTGATCAATCATATCATCCACAGCTTTTAACTTTTTACCAACACTGTCCACCAGCAAAAAATTTGCTTCGGGATAACAGATCGCCAATGGAATTCCTGGCAGTCCTCCTCCTGTGCCGATATCGGCAACTCTAGAACCATCACTAATTCGAAATCCGTCGTCCAATAACAGAGGTGCGAGACATGGCAGAATGTGCATACCAAAGACCACGTTACGATTGCAGTCTCTGCGAGAAATCAAATTAATTTTTTCATTCCATTCCACGAGCAAATCGCAGTACTGCAACAATTGTTGTTGCTGACGTTCCGACAATTGCAACTTGGTGTTCATCAAATAATGAGCAAACTCACTGTCGGGATCCAGTTCAAAAGAATTTGCTTCTTCGGGGAAAACTATCGGCGGGTCATCCGATGCAGCTGTAACAGATAGGAAAGCGATGGTTGGGACCGAAAAAGCATTCCGAAAATAAATCGCGGAAGAAGGGTTGCTGGTTTGGTAGGTGGTCAGAACGAATGCATCTATCACAATTGGTACCAAAGATAAGACAAGGAACGACTTCATGATACTATTATTTGTGGGACTGGAACTTATTGGTAATAGTCAATTGGTAGCACTCGCTGGGGTTTTCGATTAATGGCTAATTTACCGTTTTTTATTGATGTTTTTGTTGGAAGTGTTGGTACCTCTGTCTCATCCATTCAGTTTCAACTTTCCCGTAAAAAATTAAATTTTCCAAAAAATGAGAAATTTCCAATTGTTGGCCCACGCGCCAACGCGCATTCCGTGACTGAAAGAGCCTTATTGAATGTTGACTGAGATTCTGACTGAGTGAAGCCTCTATCGTATCTACCATTTGAATTTCAAGCGAGTTGAGCAGCGACAAACAGAGGCCATCAACTTTTGTTCTCGTACCAACTCATCGGCATCTTGTTCTTTTAGGTTTCCATTTCAAGCCATCACGAACCACACAAACTTGGCACAACACAAACCTTTGAAGTGATCATAGAGCAAATCTGCTGCCACTCTCTCCTACCTTCCCTTTCCCACAAGATCTGAAGGACAAACAGGTTCTCTTCAGCGATTCTCGAGGCAACTTTTACATATTTACATACTACATACTTCCTGGTAGCTCTCACTTCCATCCGCATAGAGCATAGAGTGCATCACTTCACATCATGTCATTACATTCGAAGAGAATGGCGCCTTCCCGATCTAGTCTTTGGCTTTGCTTCGCAATGGTACAGCTTGTCCTGCTTCAGGTGGCTACTGGCTCTAGCCCCTTTGCAGACTTGACACAAACATCAAGGATAAGATTAAAATCTCCATCCCACACTGCTGACAGTGCCCAACAACAGCAACCTGACCAGGTTCACCACCAACAACAACGAAGACGGCTCTGGGGTTTGCGAGATGTCTACACACGAGCATTAAGACCGACGCCATCGCGTCTCTTTGAGAAGCATACATTACGTCATCGAGGTGGAGGTGTGGACGAACCAGCCTGTTCCCAAACGGCAAATGCTGCCAGCAGCAGTGGCTCTCCTTGGCTTTCTCCTCGTGGGGGTTCTTCGGCAAAGCCTCAAGCAAAACGTACGACGACAGCAATAGCTCCAAATAGTGGTACTGCTTCCGGTCAAAACTTTACAATGCCAACAGCTTCGACTCCTACAACATTTTTGGCTGGTGATGAAGACCAAAACAGTTCAATAGCAGCAGCAACAGCTGCTTCCAAAGAGATTGTTGATTCCTCGAGCACCGCAGAGGATGAAAATTTTGTCGAACCCGTTTGTGAACCAGACGAATCGCGCTTTTCTCTCTTCCCAATTCAACATGCCGATCTTTGGAACTCGTACAAACAACACGTCGCTTCCTTTTGGACTGCCGAAGAAATTGATCTCTCTGCCGACTTGAGCGATTGGCGTAACGAGCTCAATGACAATGAACGTCACTTTATTTCCATGGTGTTGGCCTTTTTTGCGGGAGCAGATGGTATTGTTGTGGAGAATCTAGCCGAACGGTTCTGTCGAGAAGTTACCATTCCGGAAGCTCGATGCTTTTACGGATTCCAAATGGCTATGGAGAGCATCCATCAAGAGACGTACTGCCTCCTCATCGATACCTACATCTCGGATCCTCACGATAGAGATGTCCTATTCTCGGCTCACACACAGGTACCGAGTGTGGCGAAAAAGGCGCAATGGGCACAAAAATACATTGCCGCGCAAGTGTCCTTCGCAGAACGGTTGGTAGCCTTTGCCGTCGTTGAAGGTATCTTCTTTTCGGGGGCGTTTTGTGCCATTTTTTGGTTGAAAAAGAGAAGCCTTATGCCGGGTCTTACCTTTTCCAATGAACTGATTAGTCGAGACGAGGGCTTACACTGCTCCTTTGCCTGTCAATTGTATTCCAAATTGGAAAAGAAACTGTCAGAGGAAAAGATCCATCAGCTGGTTGGTGATGCTGTCGAAGTTGAAAAGGCATTTGTTTGCGATGCACTGCCGGTCAGTCTCATCGGTATGAACTCATCGCTCATGTCGCAGTACGTGGAGTTTGTAGCAGATCGATTGTTGACAGACTTGGGATACCGACCGCTGTTTGGCAGCAAGAATCCATTTGATTGTAAGTATATGCTTTCCTTTTTTGAGCTTGGTTTAGGTCTACGCCAGTGTTTACCTGACTGTGAATGGTTTCTAACTTAGCCTTTTTCCCTTTTACATCCATAGGGATGGACATGATAAGTCTTGAAGGGAAAACCAACTTTTTCGAAAAGAGAGTAGGTGAATACCGCAAGAGCGGTATGATGCAAGATGAACCCAGAAACAAAGAGTTCAACTTAGACGCTGACTTTTGAGGACCGAAAGAAAAGACTCCCCGGAGGAGACAAGCAATTCGAACCAAACGGAATGTTTTGAGAACCGGGGTCGATTCGTTCCGGCCGCTATGGATTGCCCAAGCTACCTGGAGCAACATGGCTCGACAATAATTGAGCTGACTGACAATCGATTGAAAATTGAATTTGGGCACATCAAGCTACGACATGATGAGCTCTGCCGTAGGTGTGCTATCGTTACTACTACTTGTTGCTTACAACTGAATTAGGTTACAATCTTTGACGCTTTTGTGAAAGAAATACACACTTGTGACTAACTGTTGTAGGTGCTCGCTGGGTTAGTCCCTGCTGCATACTTTAGTCTTCAGTAGCGTGCTCGGCTCTAGCATGTAGATGGACCAGGCACCAACGCCGGTTACCAGCGTTGGGGCCCAACTCGATGGAAGTCTCTAGTGACGACTTAACGTAATGGAAGTCTAGTGACGACCGTAGCGAGTTTGAAGCGACTGCAGTACATTTCTACTTCTGCTGAATACCAGGCAGTGCAGAGAAAGTGCCCCTACAATAGATACAGGTGCCCTTCCTGGCTTATCTACATTTTAGATGGCCGTGAAAATGTAAGCTACAACAAACTCGCACGCACAAAATAATGTATTTCCCTTCGAATTTGGTGGGTACAAAGAGTGAATCTAACGATAGGATTTTTGGAATCTGGCACGGGCACTGCGTCCTCCGTACTTCTTGGGTTCACAACGACGAGGATCGGACACCAACAAGTTACGGTCGTATTCAATCAAAATCTTTCGAAGCTCGTTCTTGGACTGTTCGTCAACGTATTTGGCATGGTAGGCAACAATGGACTTGGCAATTGCCGCTCGGATAGCGTAAATCTGTGCAGTGATACCTCCACCCTTCACCCGGATTCGGATATCAAGACTTGAGAACTTGTCTTGTCCAACGATAAGGACAGGCTCAAAAACCTTCAGGCGGAGAGCTTCGGGCTCAATATTCTCGATGGGTTGTCCATTGACCTTGATCAAACCACGGCCTTGCTTAGCAAAGGCAACTGCGGTGGCAGTCTTCTTCCTGCAGGTTGAGAAAAGAGAAAAGAAGGCGCGATTGGCGTTAGAATAGTAATCTATTGTTGTCACGTCACCGGTTCTTCCATACATAAAAGGTGATCACTACATCTCGCAATCCAATAACACTGCCACCTGACCATCAGTTGCAAGGCGAGCTAGTCCATCGCCAGCTCCAAGAACATCCACCGTCTCTAACGCATGCCGTCTGAATCTACTTACTTTCCAAATACTTGAACTGATTGAGCTGGTGCCATTTTACTGTTGTGTACTGCGATATAAGTATTAGTCTCAGTACAAATTGCTCTGATTGTCAAGATGAAGGTGCGACGGCTAATCAATTATTGTTTGTTTTGCGGTCTGAATTGAGATCAAGTAAGTGGAACTGCGGTAAACGCCTGGCCTTCTGTGCGGCACCAAAAGTTTACCCGGGCAGTCTATTATGGTTGGTCTCTTCTACTGCCTTTTCCGGCACCACTTTCACCTGAAAAATCATTCTAGCCAGTCTAGTCTACTACTGTACTCGAGTAGTACTAGTCTACCAGGTCGTTTTTTGAGTTAACTAGGAGTACTCTATTACTCTACTAGTACTGTACGTAGCTACTTACTGCAGTTTAGGTTGCTGAAAGGAGCAGCTACTACAGTGATTGGTTATATTATTAAATAGAGAACACCTTAAAAAAACTGTAGCTCAGTATGGTCTATGCTAGACCACCAAGACCGGCAGCATAAGCCATGGGTCGCACTGGCGGATGCGGAACGCACTCAAATTTAGTGAATTTCGGTTCCAAACTTGAGTCAAAGTGGATAAATGCTCCCTTATTTCCCATAGTGTCACAATAGTTGGGTGCAGAAAAGACAGTAATGGTTTTGCCGCCATGTTCAACCAGGTATCCCTCTTCTTTGACTTCGTGAGATCTCACCAAAAGAGACAGATTGTTGCGCTCCAAAAATGCCTCCGCAATATCGGGCCCAAAAGCAAAGCCAACTCCTCGCTGTAGTTCCATACAATCAGATGGTGAGAATTTTTAAGAATAGTAATGTCATAGTTAAGTCAAATCATGTTCAATAAAAAGCCGGTCAATGATAAAATCAGCTGACATACCTTCGACGGGCTCTTTCCAGGGAAAGGTTGTGGATCAGACCACAGAAGATCACTCATCAATCCAGCCTCGGGTGGTTCCATGCCGCGCTTGATCTTGCGAATATCGTCTAGCATGACATCCTCCTTCGTCGACAAGCCTCCGTGAGTGACAAAAACCTTGCCATCTATAACGCCGGCAAGTGGTAAGTGTCCAAAGACTTCTAAGAAGAGCTCAAAGATTTTGTCGTCATATTTTGCCCGCACTTCACCTTCAAAACCGTAAATACGATTCATGTTCTTGGTTTCATGGTTCCCGCGTGTAAGGAAAATGCAACTGGGGTCGTGAATCTTGAAGAGGAGGTAGGTCAGCACAACCTCAACAGAGAAAGATCCTCTGTCGACAAAGTCCCCATTGAAGAGGTAGGGATTATTAGCACTGGGGTATCCGTTCATTTCGAAAATATTACAAACATCGTAAAATTGACCGTGCGTGTCACCACAAACAGTAATATGAGGTTTCGCAGAAGGATCGTGTTCCGGAGGATCCGTGGGGATAGATATGTCCATCAGCGTAGGCAAGCTTTCAAAAAATGACGAACATGTGATCAACAGCCGAGCCACATAACGTTTGTGGATTAGCTTCTGGTCCTTGAAGCGCTGAACTGCTTCCTGTTATTGAGAGTATGGAGTGGGATGGGTTTTAGTGCTGGAAAGAAGTGGGCCCTCTGATCGCAATGCAGAAGCCGTCAGCCTACTTACCATTACAAAGGTTCTAGGAAGCTTTCCAGGCTGAAACAACGAAGCCTCGTATTCCATGTCCGTCGTTACGCCTCCAGGACTAGGGTGAGGACCATCATATGTGCTTGTATCCAACGAGATCTTAGTAGGGTCGAACGTAGTGCTAAGCGGTGCTGTCTGTTCCGAGACGATAGCGCTCGCAAATGCAGCCTCCCGGATAGCTTTCTCACATTCGGCAAGTTTGGCACGAGCATCTCGGTCCTTGGGCTTTAACTTGCAAACAGCCTTGAAATCCTTCCGTGCCAACTTGTATTTGCTGAGTGCGAAGTGGGCCGAAGCTCGTCGATAATATGCCTTGGCATAAGTGGGGTCAGACTCAATGGCGGCGGTGGCATCTGATTGGGCTAGACCGTAATTTTCTACCTTTAGAAAAGCTTGAGCTCTGTTGGACAGCACAACGGCATTTGTAGGCGTGTACCTCAACGCCTCAGAGTATAACCGAATGGCATCGAGAAAATGTCCAGCAACGAGATGCTCGTTGCCTTCGGCCTTCAGCTTCAGACTTTCCTCTTCGGCTTTTTCTGGATCATTTTCAAGCTTTAGCTCCAAAATAGGTGGCTCATCAGGACTAGTATTGACTTGCATGGAAGCATCACTGTTTTCGGTCGAATCGACCGTGGCCTCGGGCGATGGAATATCTTCGGATTCTGGCATGTTAACTCTGTCAAAATCAAAAATTGTATCTATCTGCGAGACTGCACTGATGAATTTTACGTATAGCTGCAAAAGTCGTGGGGGGGGGGGGGGGGGGCAAAGAGCCGGGAAAAACGGTATCAGCGGGGGGTTAAAAGTTATTTCTGCAAGAGAAAAAGTGAAAATTCTGT
>Ga0100402_1000431_pt1 | contig 49046 bp, 39 predicted proteins | sample CryGeyme20150102_FD_80419 | JGI IMG/M metagenome (GOLD analysis project Ga0100402, IMG submission 80419) | Groundwater microbial communities from Crystal Geyser aquifers in Utah, USA - Crystal Geyser metaG 2015-0102 | ecosystem: Environmental > Aquatic > Deep subsurface > Groundwater | place... | reverse complement strand
TAGCATACGTTTAATCAATGTTTTTTGGTCATCGCTATCAATCACCTGAAAGTTGCGCGGATAGCCAAGGCTATCGGCATAGGTGCGTAAAAAGCGTAGTGATATGGAGTGGAAGGTGCCAGAAATGACACCGCCGCCGCCATCACCAATCAAATCAGACAAACGTTCTTTCATTTCTGCGGCTGCTTTGTTGGTAAAGGTCACCGCCAAAATACGATGCGGGGCAATGCCGCGATTGGCAATCATGTGGCCGATGCGATGTACGATGGTGCGTGTTTTGCCTGAGCCTGCACCAGCTAAAATCAGCTGCGGGCCATCACCTGCTTCCACAGCCTGAATTTGTGCTTCATTTAACAAACAAGATTACCAGTTGCGCGTGTGATCATCGCCATGTTTTACAATCATTTTATGGTAGGTGGAAAACACAGCATTTCTTGAGATAATGCCCAACACTTTTTTCGGGTTTTCCCGCGACACAATCGGCACTTGCTCAAAAGTTTCTCGATCCAATACATCAATAGCATCCAGCAGGCTGTCGTCTTCGGACAAAGTCATCACATTGATATTGGCCACTTCTGAGGCAATGACCACTTGGTCCAAAGACTCATCCAAAAGCCACGTTTTTAAATCCTCAAAGGTCACCAAGCCAGTCATATCGCCGTTATCATCGGTGACTACCACCACGCCCTTGCCAGTGGAAACATACACACTTTTCAGCTCTTCGAGTTTGGCAGTACCCAGCACTGAGGGAATCGCTTTCCAAGGCATGCGTTTGATGGGCACGGCTCGCATCCAAGAGCGTTCCAGCGACCATTCGGTGTCCACGCCCTTTTCTTGTAAGGATTCAGTGATGACTGAGCCACTACCAAACATGCGTTTTACACCGGCTGCGACCACGCAGGCCGTCATCAATGGTACCATGATGTGATAATCATTGGAGAGCTCAAATATCATCAAAATGCTACTCATTGGCGCCTGCACCGTGGCTGCCAGCATTGCCCCGCAGGCAACCAAAGCATACGCACCATACGATTCCGACCAGGTTGGGAAGAAGCCATGTACGATGCCGCCATAAAGTGCGCCTGCTGTGGCACCAATAAAAATTGAGGGCCCAATCATGCCGCCGCCAAAACCACCACCTGAACACATCACGCTGGTAAAAATTTTCATCACCAGCAAAATCGCCAGGAAGATAGCCAGAGGGAATGCTGAGCCCAAAATATCAGCCTTCACATTTTCCAGCAAAATCCCATCCACAGTGCCATAACCAATGGACATGATTTCTGGAACAACCAAAGCGCATAAGCCTAGCATCAAACCCGCTGCCGCAGGCCGCAATGAGCGTTTGGCCACATAAGTTTCAAACAATCGACGGGCAATCGGCATACTTTTGACCGTCACTGCGGCAAGTAAGCCGCAGAATATGCCCAGCCCCACATAAGCTGGGATTTCCCAGCTGGACACCAAACGAAATTCAGGGATGGTAAACATTGGAAAATTGCCCAATTCAGCGCGGGTAATCACGGTGGCAATGACTGCTGATAAAACGATAGGGGTAAAGGTAGCAATGGCGTAGTCAGCCAAAATGACTTCCAAGGCAAACAACACCCCAGCAATAGGCGCATTAAAGGAGGCGGCAATACCTGCGGCCACACCACAACCAACAAGGGTGCGCATTTGCTTTTCACTGAGCTTGGCCCATTGACCAATCAAGGATGCCAACGATGCGCCCAGAGCTACCGTTGGTGCTTCGCGGCCCATACTTGCGCCACTACCTACAGAGACGATGTTTGATACCAACTCACCACCGGTTTTGCGGGCTGTGGTTTTGCCGCCGCGCACCGATAAGGCTTCAATCACGCCAGGTATCACCCGCGCTTGATCGCTGGGCAACCAGCGGGTGTTGATCCAGCCAACAATCAAACCACCCACTACAGGGGCGAATAAAAAGATTTGCCACGGCGCTTGGCCAATGGCTTCTGACCATGTGCTTTCACCCGTCCAGACTCGGCTCACCCATTCAATACCAAAGCGTAGCAGCAAAGCGCCGTAACCCGCCATCACACCAACGATGAGGGCTAAAAAGCCCAGATAGAGGGTATCATGGTCGTAAATCCATTTGGGAATGCTGCGCAGCCATTGGGTGGCCTGCCAGGCGCGGCTTGGTTTCATCATTATAGGCTAGCAGCCCGCATTTGTTGTAATTGTTGAAGTAAGCCGATGGCGTTTTCATTGAGCATACGGTATGCAAACTCAAAACCTTCGTCGCCGCCGTAATAAGGATCGGGCACATCAGGGGCTACATCCGCGCCTTCAAAATCACGCATCATCACGATACTGGTGATTGGTGCGCCCAAATGAATCAAATCTTGTTTATTGGCAGCATCCATGGCCACAAACACATCCCAATCGTTGATATTGCGGCGATTGATTTGTTGGGCGCGATGTTGGGCAAGGCTTAGGCCATACTGTAAGGCTGTGGCGGCAGAGCGGTGGTCGGCGCCTTTGCCGACATGCCAATCGCCAGTGCCTGCTGATTCAAAATGAAACAAGTCGGATAAGCCATGCTCAAGAGCAACATTTTTTACGACCACTTCGGCTAAGGGTGAGCGACAAATATTGCCCAAACATACAAATAATACGCGTAACTTTAGTTCACTCATGAATGATTCTCTGCATAGGTTTTTTCTGCTTGTGAGGGCTGTAAATACAAAGGTTCCAAACAAGCATCGGTTGGCAAAAGGCTAGTGGGTTGCTGCAACACTGCAAACAAAGCATATGCAATCAGCGATTGTTCGCGGCATTGTTTGAGCTCGATTTGTGACCAACCGGGCAAGTCCACGGGCACTTCACTGCTGCTGGCAAAATCTGCAGGCGGATAAGCAAGCAGCTCATCCCAGGATAAACACTTGGAAGTGGTGGCCACTTCAAAGCCTGTGACTTCCGCGGTATAGACCAGGCCAGAGCGCGCATCTTCAAGCGACCAAACCGGTGTTTGAACATCAGCTTGTATGGCTGTCATGACCAAAGAGTTTAATTGATAAATCGGTTGTTTGAGTGATGCATTGATACCTGCCATGGTGGCGCAAGCCACGCGTAAGCCAGTAAACGAGCCAGGGCCAGTACCAACGGCAAAGCCGCCAATATCGGCCCAAGCTAAGCTTTTGCGGTCAAGTAAATTTGCCAATAAGGGTAAGAGCTCGCGTGAATGGGCACGGGCATTGATCATACTTGCAGAGATATGTTGGCCATCAGGCATAAGCAACGCTGCCGAAGCGCCAACGCCAGTATCCAAAGCTAAAATAGGGGATGTTAAGTGGTTCATCGGTGGTTCAGGGGTGAAGCAGAATCAATGGCAGGCAACGCAAACACAAAACAAGGCTTTGCACCTTGGTTTTTTGCATGAAACAAAAGTGCATACGTTGCCGCCATCAACATTTGTCTTAGGTGAGCTGTCCGTAAGAGTGCAAGCCGGACAAGTACATGTTTACACCAATAAAGCAGAAGATGGTGACCAAGAAGCCAATCACAGCCCACCATGCCAATGTTTTACCATGCAAACCGTGAGAGAAACGTGCGTGCAAATATGCACCGTAGACCAACCACACAATCAATGCCCAAGTTTCTTTTGGATCCCAAGACCAGTAACCGCCCCAAGCTTCAGCAGCCCATGCTGCACCAAGAATGGTCGCCAAGGTAAATGCAGGGAAACCAATTGCTACAGCTTTGTATGAAAGTTGATCAAGCATTTTCAAGCTAGGGAACACAGCGAGCATGGCTGAATTTGGATTGCGCTGTTCGATGCGATTGCGCAATAACCAAGCGGCACCCGCAGCACAAGCTACAGCAAAAGCGCCATAACCCACAAAATTCAAAGGCACATGGATTTTCATCCAATACGATTGCAGAGCAGGTACCAAAGGTTTGATGTCAGCCTGGCCGATAGATTCCAACCAAATCGAGAAGAACACGCCTGCTGCCACGATAGGCAATACAAATGCACCCAAGCCACGCACCTGGTGGCGGCTTTCAAGGGTTAAATAAATCACACAAATCACGCAGAATAATAAAATAAATACTTCATATAGGTTCGATACTGGAGCATGACCAATATCGCCACCCATCAACAAGTAAGATTCATACCAGCGCAACAACAATGCTGAGCCACCGGCATACACGCCAGCCCAAGCTGTGAAAGTGGCCAACTGACCAATAAACGAAGCTGGAGCAAACAAATGGGCGATGTAACAAATGGCTGAGAAAAGCAGCAATACATTCATGGCCATGACAATGCGACCCGACACCAAATTGGATTGGTCTTCATAGGTAATCATCGCAGAAGTTGGCTCAAACAAAGTGTAGATGCCCATCAAAGCCAGCATCACCACAGCGCCATCGAGCCAAGGCACAAACATTTCTGCAGTACGGAAAGCGCGGAATTTGCTTGCTGATTTGATGAACGACAAGGCAAAACCAAGCACGGCACCACCAGCTAACCAAGTTGCGCCTTGTTTGCTAAAAAGTTCGAAAAGGTAGTTGTCTTCGACATAACCACCTTCACCAAAAAGTGCCAAGCCAGTCATACCGGCGATGATACCCAAATAAGTCCAGAATCTTGTGTGCGCTAAGCGTCCTTCAAAAAATGAACCCTCACTGCCAAAAAACGTTGTTGCTGCATTCATGTTATGATGCTCCTTGTTTATATGCTGTGTTTATTTGTTCTTTCAAGTCTTCAAACTCCTGCTCAAAAGCCACCGGGTTACGGTTACTCAAACCAGTCACTTGCAGCGTTACCTTACCCTCATCCTCAACCACTTTGATCCAAACCTTGCGATGGGCCACATAGAACATAATGCATAGGCCAAACACCAAAATCGCACTGCCAATCCAGACCACATCCATGCCAGGATCTTTGGCCAGTTGTAATCCAGTGTAATAGGTTTGATCGAAACTATCTAATATTGGCACAAACGGCCAAGGCATATCAGGCAATACTTGCATGGATTGAATCACGCGATTGCCAAGCATGGGCAAGTCATCAGGGCGGCCATCAGGATACACTTCATCCAAAGCCGCGCGGAATGCCGCCAAATTGTCTTGTTGGGTTGCGCCTTCTGTGCGCGGTAAACGATTCAAGAACGATTGGAACAATGCCCATTCTTTTTTGTTCGAGAAATCTAGGCCCAACATATAGGTTTCAAAATCACGCGCATCGCCTGTTTTTGAAATCATAATCATGCTGCCTTGATTGTTATCTTCGAGATAAAAAGGCTCCATAAAGCTACGCACCAACACAGGTTTTAAGCCCTTGCCGCGAATCACGAAATCAACCGATGGTCCCATATCTTTAAACTTCTTGGGTTTGCCAGCAGCAGCCATGTTTTCAATGTTGTAGGGGCGGAAGTCACGAATTTCCATCGATACATCCGAATAAGGATCTTCAAATTTGGTGTACACTTTGGTGTTGGCCACATCGACAGTGCCTTCACCATTGAGACGAAACAGGTTCATCTTAATATCGGAACCACCATCACCAAACGAAGCTTGGTAAATACGCACGCCTTTATAATAAAGCGGCTCATTCACAATGATGTCTGAAGACATCATTTCTTTACCATCTTCAAGGATGGTTAATTTGCTGCGAAACTCTGATGGTGCGCCAGTAGAGAAGAAGTTAATAGAGAACTCATCGCAACGCACTTCAAAAGGCATTTTAAGGTATTCAACGCCAGTGCCCCTGAGGTAAGAGATTTCATTTTCAGATGCACCTTCAGGCACAGCCATATTACCGCGGAAGCCAAACTGTACACTCATCCAGCCGCCCACCAAAATGACCAACATCGCCGTGTGTACTGAGATGTAGCCCCATTTGTGGAACCTGCCCTTATCGCCGCGCAGCCATAAGGTGCCCGCGGATTCGGTTTCCAACCATTTCCAATCAGGCAAAGATGATTTAACGGTAGCGACGGCTTTGTCTTTATCATCAAAAGTTACATCAAACTTGTATTCCATATGCTTGCGTGCGTTGTCCGAAAGCGTGCCTTTGCGGTTGCGCATTTCTTGCAAGAAGCGGGGTACGTTTCTATACAAACAAGCACCAAGCGAAGCCATCAATAAACCCAAAATGGTGAGGAACCACCATGTGTGGTACATATCGAAAAGGCCAAGGGCGCGGAATGTCCAATACCATACCGGACCAAATTGGTGCAGATAGTCGGCTTGGTCTTGGTTTTGCTTAAGTACCGTGCCAATGACAGAAGCCACGGCCAGCAACACCAGCAAAAGAATGGCGACTGGCATAGAGCCAAAGCGCGTTAACAATGGTTTTAGGGTTTGATTGAATGAAAACATGGGAGCGAAGCATAACCACATAGACTAAAGAAACCATTAAAATAAACCCCTAGTTTTAGTCATGTTTTATCTTGTTTCATTGTGTTTTTCCTTGCATGCCCAACAGGCCCCTCTAACATCGCATCCAATCTCAACCAAAAAGGTAGAAAACCCCCCATGTTAATCCAACGTATTACTGATGATATGAAAGCCGCCATGCGCGCCAAAGATGCCGCTGCCCTTAGCGCTATTCGCATGTTGCGCGCTGCCATCAAAGACAAAGAAATTGAGCTTAAAACTGCTGAGTTGGCAGAAGATGATGTGTTTGCGGTGATCAGCCGTCTAATTAAACAACGTAAAGATTCTGCCAATCAATACACCGAAGCTGGCCGCGCAGAGCTTGCTGAAAAAGAATTGGCTGAAATCGCTGTGTTGGAAGTTTACTTGCCTGAGCAAATGAGCGATGACGACATCACAGCCTTGGTAGCAGCCGCAGTTGCCGAAGCTGGCGCCACATCCATGAAAGATATGGGCGCAGTGATGGGCATTGTTCGCCCCAAAGCCCAAGGCTCAGCGGATATGGGTAAAGTTTCCGCTGCCGTTAAAGCTGCTTTGCAATAAAACTCGCAGCATCGTTGCATCTTTAAGGCTACCCACGGGTAGCCTTTTTCTTTTTGATTCCTTTGCTCCGTTTATATCTGTTAAGTTGCAGTCTTAAAGGGCACAAGCTTCTTCATCCATTCCCACCATCAAGGAGACGCGTATGACTATCCCATCGCAAACACTACAAATTGATATTGTATCGGATGTGATGTGTCCTTGGTGCGTGATTGGTTATCGGCAACTGGCCGCTGCGTTAGATGCGACAAACACCCCGCACGAGATTCGTTGGCATCCTTTTGAGCTTAATCCCGATATGCCGCCTGAAGGTCAGAACATTACTGAGCATCTTGCTGAAAAATATGGCTCCACCAAGGCGCAGTCGGATGCCAATCGTGAGCGCTTGACCCGAATGGGCGAGGAATTGGGTTTTACGTTTGACTACGCCGAAGACATGCGTATGCACAACACCTTCAATGTGCATCAGCTGATGCACTGGGCTGATTTGCAAGGCCGTAAACACGATTTGAAAATGGCGTTCTTTGCTGCCCATTTCACTGATGGGCGCAACCTCTCAGACAATAGCGTCTTGGCCGATGTGGCCGATGAGATTGGTCTGGATAAGGGTGAAGCGTTGGTTGTATTGGCTAATCAACGGTACGCCACAGAAGTGCGCTCAGCTGAGGAGTTTTGGATGAATCAGGGTATACGCGGTGTGCCAGCGATTATCTTCAACCAGCATCACTTGGTGACTGGTGCGCAGGGGGTAGAAAACTACACGCGGATCCTTGAAGAGTTGGCCGAAACTAAGGATTAAATTTCTTCCGATTCAAAAAAATCAATATCTAGCGCTTTTACTTCATAAATGTTTTTCGTTTGAACACCTACACTATAGCTGTGCATTAAATCGACTAGCTTTGATCCATCGAGCAAAATAATGACATGGTGAGCGTCGCGGGCTTTAACCTTTGCCTTTTCATCAAAAGTTGAGGTTGTTACAAATATCCCTTTGCGAGTATCGCCGCTCATCGCGCCGATAAAGTTGCGAATATCAGTTTCTCTTACTTTACTTTCATTATAGCGCTTGGCTTGAATGTAAATTTTTTCTAAGCCAAGCTTGTCTTGGTTGATAATGCCATCTATACCGCCATCACCCGACTTGGATGTTTCAATAAAATCACCGTAGCCCATTTTTTTAAGTAAAATTAGAATAATTTTTTCAAATGAATAAGGGTCAACTTCTTTGAGTTTTGCTAAAAGCTCATTTTTTACTTCTTTTTCAATTTGCTCAAAGCCCGAATCAATTAAGTCTTGAGGGCTGGCGCTGCTTTCAATTATTGCATCACTTGAAGCTCCCTTTGCTTCAGGCTCGTAAAAAGAAATTACATTGGATTGAATATTTTGAAGGGTAATATTTTCTTTACTTGCAGTGAGTCCTTTTTCTGTGATTTGAACAAAACCTCTTTGAGGGTAATGCACAAATCCGCCTTTCTTTAGGTATGATTTGCCCCATCCAATACGATTTTCAATCAATCTATCGCCACTTTTAGTTGTTTTATCGAGCATTTCTTTTGAAAGCTGAGAGTAAAAACGTTCTTCAACGATATTTAAAAGGTCACGGCTTTTAATGACTTTTCCATTATTTAGAACTTCGAGAATTGGCAGGAATGTTTCGTTAAACTTAGGGATTTCCATGGTTATGTTTCGCTCCAAAATAAAACTGCTTTAAAAAAGTGGCCTGTTTTATTTAAGTTAGTAGATGGATTTGAAGAAGGCAAAGAAAAATAAGGTGTTAGAGAACATTTAGGGGAATAGCGGCATATGTTCGCATATATTATCTTGCTCCCAGCAGGAAAATATACTTGCTCCTTTTTATGTCTGACGTTCCGGCGCAGCTATAACAAGGGGTTGGTCTGCCTCATAAACTTTGCGTAACTTCGCGTACTTCGCGGTTCATGAATTTTGGGTCGGGCTATGAGGAATTTCTTCCAATACTTCATGCAATTTTTCTTCGTAAGTGCGGGCTTGTTGTTGGCGTTGCCACATTTGGGCGTATTCCCCGTTGAGTGCTAGGAGTTGGCGGTGGTTGCCTTTTTCGATGATTTCGCCCTTTTTGAGCACCAAAATTTCATCCACATCGACAATGGTGGAAAGGCGATGGGCGATGACCAGCGTGGTTCTGCCCTTGGAAACATGCCGCAAGGATGCTTGGATTTCTTTTTCCGTGTTGGAATCCAAAGCGGATGTGGCTTCATCGAAGAGTAAAATGCTTGGGTTTTTGAGGATGGTGCGGGCAATGGCGACGCGCTGCTTTTCGCCGCCTGATAGTTTGAGGCCGCGCTCGCCCACTGCAGTGTCGTAACCTTGCGGCAGCGATTGGATGAAGTCGTGAATTCTAGCCAGCTTGGCCACTTCCACCACGTCTTCTTGGGTTTTTTCAGGGTTGCCGTAGAGGATATTGTAGGCAATCGAATCGTTAAACAGCACGGTATCTTGCGGCACAATACCAATGCTTTTGCGCAAGGATGCTTGGCGCACATCGCGCAGCGACTGGCCATCAATGCAAATGATGCCTGAATCCACATCGTAAAACCTAAACAACAGTCTTGAGATGGTGGACTTTCCCGAACCGCTGGGGCCAACGATGGCTACGGTTTTGCCAGCTTCCACTTTAAAGCTGATATCTTTGAGGATGGGGCGATCGAATGAATAGGCAAAGCTGACATGTTTAAATTCCAGCTCGGCTTGGTGCACCACTAAATCTTTGGCATCGGGCGCATCTTTGATTTCGGCGGTTACATCCAGTAGCTCAAACATTTTGTCCATATCAATCAGGCTTTGGCGAATTTGACCGTAAACAAAACCGAGGAAATTGAGTGGTAAATACAATTGAATGAGGAAGGTGTTCACCAACACAAAATCACCGATGGTCAGTCTGCCTTCGACCACACCGTTGGCGGCCATGAGCATGACAATAACCAAGCCAATGCCAATGATGGCGCCTTGGCCGACGTTGAGAATGGATAAACTTTCTTGGCCTTTGATGGCGGCGGATTCGTAACCTGCCAGTGAGGTTTCAAAGCGTTTGTATTCGTGGGTTTCGTTGCCGAAGTATTTGACGGTTTCGTAATTAATCAGGCTATCGATGGATTTGGTGTTGGCTTCAGAATCCTTTTGATTCATTTCTTTGCGGAATTTTAAGCGCCATTCGGTGATGGAAAGTGTGAAGGCGATGTAGGCAAAGATGGTGAAAAAGGTGACGGCGGCGAATTTAAAATCGTACATATAGAACAAGACAATGGTGACCAGCACAATCTCAAGCAAGGTAGGCAAGATATTAAATAGGGTGAAGCCAAGTATAAATTGAATACCGTTGGTGCCGCGCTCAATCACTCGCGATAAGCCGCCCGTTTGTCGCTCCAAATGAAAGCGCAGCGAGAGGGCATGCAAATGTTGGAATACATTCAAGCCAATAGCGCGTTTGGCATATTGCGCCACACGAATAAAGATAAAATCGCGAAACTCACCAAAAAATTGCGCCAAAATCCGCGCGCCACCGTAGGCCAATATCAAAGCCAAGGGCATAGCCAGCAAGGATGCTTCTACCGATAACGCATCCACGGCATCTTTGTAGAAGAAGGGCACATAGACATTGATGCCTTTGGCCAATACCAAACACACCATAGCCCAAAACACCCGCTGTTTTAAATCAGGGCGCTCTGCTGGCCAAAGGTATGCAGCTAAACCTTTGAGGGTTTGCCAGTTGTTGCGCGATTCGCCATCGGCATTGGCATCGAAGGCTGCAGTTTTATCGTCTTTGGGTTTCATGCTTATGGGGCAGGATTGGGGAATCGAAGGTGAACGGCTTCAATCTTTTCTAGCACTTCTGCTGATAAATGAACGTTGATACTTGCTATGTTTTCTTGCAGTTGCGCCAAATTGGTTGCGCCAATGATGGTGCTGTTGGTAAACCAGCGGCTATTTACAAAAGCCAGCGCCATTTGCGTAGGCGTTAAGCCTGATTCTCTGGCGATTTGCACATAAGCTTGAGTTGCGTTTTGGGCGTTTACTTTGGTGTAGCGCTGACCAAAAGCCGGAAACAAGGTGATGCGCCCAGAAGCTTTGGGGTCATCAATATATTTGCCCGATAAATGACCAAAGGCCAGAGGGCTATACGCAAGCAGCCCCACTTTTTCATGATGGCATACTTCAGCCAATCCCGCTTCATAGGTGCGGTTTATCAGGTGATATGCGTTTTGGATGGTGGCGATGGGTGGTAAACTTAACTGCTTCGACAAACGTTGAAATTCGCACACGCCCCAAGGTGTTTCATTGCTCAGCCCCAAATGCCGCACTTTTCCAGCTTTGACCAGCTCGGCCAAAGCTTCAAGCTGGTGTTGGATGCTTTCAGTGTTGTGTTCGTTGGCTTTGTCGTAGCTGCTGCTGCCAAACATGGGCACATATCGGTCGGGCCAATGGATTTGGTAGAGGTCGAGGTAGTCGGTTTGTAAACGTTCCAGGCTGCCATTGATGGCTTCCTGAATATGCGCTTTTGTCACACGCGGGCCGCCACGAATCCATGTGAAGCCGCGCGAAGGGCCAGTGATTTTGCTGGCCACAATCAGTTTGTCGCGTTGTTGGTTTTTCAGCCATGAGCCAATATAACTTTCGGTTTTTCCTTGGGTTTCAGCGCGTGGTGCCACAGGATACATCTCGGCGGTATCGATAAAATTTACGCCCTGGCTGATGGCGTAATCTAATTGAGCATGGGCATCAGCTTCGCTGTTTTGTTCGCCAAAGGTCATGGTGCCAAGGCAAATGCTGGAGACATTGATATCGGTGTTACCCAGTCTTTTGTATTCCATGTTCACTCCTTGTGTTTGCCAATCACTTGCAGCCAATCACTTACAGCTGATAACTCTCAACGAAGTTGGCGATGATGCCTTCAAGTTGCCCTGCGCGATACCAACCACGCTGCTCGCCTGCCAAACCATGCAAACCGACTGCCGCAGGAATAGCAATGTCTGGCGGATGGGCTGCAGCCAGCAAGCCGCCAATCATTCCTGCTAACACATCGCCAGTACCTGCCGTGGCCAACTTGGCAGAGCCAAAGGGGTTGAGCCAGATGTCCAATTCAGGGGAAATTATCAAAGTTTCAAATCCTTTGAGTACAATCCAGCAATGGTAACGCTCAACTAAAGCCAAGGCCGCTGCCTGTCTGTCGCTTTGCACTTGCTTGCTTGCGATGCCAAGCAATCTGCCCGCTTCACCAGGGTGCGGCGTAAGCACACTAAGCGCCTGACGTTTGCTGAGTATATATTCCAGTTGCTCTTCGCTGGAAATCATATTGAGAGCATCTGCATCCAAGACCACTGCTTGTTTGGCATGCAATACGTCATTGAGTTGTTCAGCTTGGGATGAGCCCCAACCTGGCCCTGCGAGCAAAGCAGTTGCCGTTGAAAAGTCGGCTGATGGTTGCGGGTGTACCATCACTTCCATGGATGAGGTGGCAATGATGGGGTAAACCTCTGCTGGGCAAGCGATACTAACCAAACCCGTGCCCACTGCCATGGCGCCAGAAGCCGCCAATTTGGGTGCCCCCGTAAACCCCATCGAGCCACCATAAATCCACAGATGGCCAAAGCTTTGTTTGTGGGCATCGATAGCGCGCTTGGGAAAAGCTGCCTGAATCGTAGCGAGATTGATGGTTTGGTATGTTGTTGCGGTCATGGGCGCACCTTTGAAGCAATCGTCTCGCGCAGTTTGGGGTATGAAATCCATGAGGGCAACCGCATAAAAAAAAGCCCCGGTCACAATCGCTTGTGGCCGAGGCTTGATAGAGGTTACAACTTTTCTACTAACTATAAAGGCTAGCAGTAGGGTTTAACGACCGCGTTTAGGGCCGCCGCTTCCACGACGTGGGCCGCTTGCTGGTGCGCCGCGACGAGCGCCGCCGCCTTCACGCCCGCCAGGACGACCACGACCGCCAGCGCCTTTGAAGCCGCCTCTGCGTGGTTTACTCATTTCAAAGGAATCAGCATCAGCTTCTTCCAAATCAATCGGTTGACCGGCAATACGTGTTTTTTGCAATGCTTTGAAGATTGATGGTGGCATGCCTTCTGGCAAATCAACCATGGTATGGTCATCACGAATCACGATGTTGTTAATGAACTCGCTTTCAATACCCGCTTCATTGGCAATAGCGCCAACCACATTGGCAGGGCGAACACCCAAATCACTGCCTACCGCCAAACGGTAGCGGGTGAAACCAGGCTCCAAGGGTTTCTCTTGGAATACAGGGCGATCACCACGGCTGCGACGCATATCCTCAGGCGCATCACGCATACCACGGCCAGGGCGATCTTCACGATCTTCGCGACCTTCACGCACTTGTGGCATATCTTTAAGCAACAATGGCTCATTGCCTTGCACGATTTTCGCCAAAGCAGCAGCAATTTCTTGGGCTGGTACATTGTGGTCTTCTTCGTATTGCTCAACGATTTTGCTAAACAATTCCAAGCCTTCGGCTTCCAAAGTGTCGGTAATTTTTTGTTTGAAATCCGCAATACGGCGATCGTTGATATCTTCAGTTGAAGGCATCACATACAACTCAACTTTTTGGTTGGTAGCGCGTTCAATCGAATAAAGCATGCGTTTTTCACGTGGCGCGACAAACAAAATCGCATCACCTTGACGGCCAGCACGGCCAGTACGGCCAATACGATGCACATAAGATTCAGTATCATGCGGCACGTCGTAGTTAATCACGTGAGAAATACGCTCAACATCAAGGCCACGAGCCACAACGTCAGTACCAATCAAAATATCAATTTGGCCTTTCTTGAGCTTGTTGACGATTTGTTCGCGTTGATTTTGCGGAATATCACCATTGAGCGCTGCGGCAGAATAGCCGCGCGCTTGCAGTTTTTCTGCCAATTCAACAGTCGCAGTTTTGGTGCGTACAAACACAATCACACCATCAAAGGTTTCTGCTTCAAGGATACGGGTTAAGGCATCCACTTTATGGCGACCACTAACCATCCAGTAACGCTGACGAATGGTTACAGCCGTCGTGGTTTTGGTTTTGATGGTCACATGAATCGGATCATTCAAATAATTGTTGGTAATTTTGCGAATCGCAGGTGGCATAGTTGCTGAAAACAAAGCGATTTGGCGGGTTTTAGGGGTTTGTTCCAAAATCCATTCCACATCATCAATAAAGCCCATACGCAACATTTCATCGGCTTCGTCCAAGACCAAAGTTTGCAATGATTCAAGCTTCAAGGTTTTGCGGCGCATATGATCCATCACACGGCCTGGTGTACCGACTACTACATGAGCGCCGCGTTTAAGTTGGCGCAATTGGCCGTCGTAACTTTGGCCGCCGTAGATAGGCAATACATGAAAACCTTTCATGTGTGAGGCGTAGTTTTGGAAGGCTTCAGCCACCTGAATGGCCAACTCACGGGTAGGTGCAAGCACCAATACTTGTGGATTTGGGTTGCTGATATCGATTTTAGAAAGCAAAGGCAATGCAAAGGCTGCGGTTTTCCCTGTGCCCGTTTGGGCTTGCCCCAATACGTCTTTACCAGCGACTACATGGGGAATAATTTCTGCTTGAATGGGGGATGGTGCTTCATAACCCACAGTTTCCAAGGCTTTAAGGATATCGGCGCTTAGGCCTAAATCTGCGAATGTAAGTGTGGTTGGGTTTTCTGTTGATACTTCTGTTACGTCTGTCATGTGTTTATTGTTACCCTGGCTTTTTATAGCGTTTTATTATCGACACGTACGCCATTCTCAACTTGATGGTCGCAATGACCTATTTTAGAGGATGTTTGTGTGAAGACTCGGATTAAACAATTATATCACTAATTCACATACGTACAGCAGATTTGAACGCGGCACTATAATTGGATTTCATCAAATAGATACCATTACATGATGAAGTAAAGTTCATGTTCGGCATACGTTTTTTATGCTCTGTAGCTGCATCGGAATACTCATAAAAAATGCAGGGATAAATGACAGGCAACCATCCATGGCGTAGCGTTTCATTTTAACTGATTGAATGGGGTTGTTATGCGTTTTGTTTGGTTGTTTTCTGTTGGCCTATCCTTCTTGTTGCTAAGTGCCTGTGATGAAGGAACTACTGGCCAGAGTGTTGTAGTCTATAAATCACCGACATGCGGTTGCTGCGATGAGTGGATTACGCATATGTCGGATGCTGGTTTTAGTGTCACGGCTATTGATAGTGATGATATGATGAGCATCAAAGAAAAACATGGCGTGTCGGGTAAAAACGCATCGTGCCACACAGCTATTGTTGATGGTTACATCATTGAAGGGCATGTGCCGGCTTCGGATGTGAAGCGCTTGTTCAAAGAAAAGCCTGCGATTGCGGGTTTAACGGCGCCGGGTATGCCCATGCATTCGCCGGGCATGCAGGATAAGGGTTTGCCACCCAAAGGTTATGATGTGTTGGCTTTTGATAAGCATGGCAACAGCACAGTGTTTCAAAGTTATTAAGATGGGTGAAATGATGTTTTCTCAAATGGCAGTTTTATGAATCAACGCATCATTCGCTTATCCATTGAAGGTATGGGCTGCGCTTCTTGTGTGGGCAAAATTGAGAAAAGCTTGGCTGCAACCGATGGGGTGATAGCGGCCAATGTGAACTTGGCAGATCGCACGGCCAGTGTGGAAGTGAGCCCCGATATGATAGAAGCGAATATCCTCGATGCCGTGGAATCGGCTGGCTCGTATCATGCCTCGGTGATGCAAAACGCGGCGGATGAGAAAAATAAATCCGAAGCTGAACGCGCCCATTTACATAGCAAAATCAAACAAAGTGCAGCAGCTATTTTGACGGGTTTTCCGTTGATGATTTTAAGCATGATGCATGTGCTGCCCGCGCCTTCGGATACGATGTTTTGGCTGGTCATGGGTGGTCTTACTTTTGTGGTGATGGCCTATGCAGGTTCGCATTTCTTTGTGGGCACATTCAACGGGCTTAAGCATGGTAATACCAGCATGGACACCTTGGTTGCGATGGGCACAGGTATGGCCTGGATTTATTCTATGTTGGTGGTGTTGGTGCCTGCCTTGTTTCCTGAGGCCAGTCGACATGTGTATTTTGAAGCAGCGCTGATTGTGATTGCGTTGGTGAACATTGGCCATGTGCTCGAAGCCAGAGCCCGCGGCCAAACCAATTCGGCGATTGAAAAGTTGATTACATTGCAAGCTAAAACCGCGCGCATACAACGTGACTGCCAAGACATGGATGTGGCCATTGAAGATGTGCAGGTGGGTGATGTGGTGCATGTGCGCGCTGGCGAACGTATTCCTGTGGATGGGGTTGTTAGCCAAGGGCAAGCCTATGTGGATGAATCCATGCTCACTGGCGAGCCCATGCCGGTGGCCAAACATCAGGGTGATGAGGTTGTTGCCGGCACCATCAATGGCAATGGCTCTTTTTATTACACTACTTCGCGCGTTGGCAAAGATACGGTGCTGGCGCATATCATTGAAACTGTGCGCAGAGCCCAAAGCGCCAAACCGCAAATTGCGCGAACAGTGGACAAAGTGGCATCCATCTTTGTGCCTGCTGTGCTGCTGGTAGCGCTGGCGACAGCTGTTTTTTGGCTCATTTATGATGATCAGGGCTCAACGCTTGCCTTGGTTACGGCTATGAGTGTAGTGCTCATTGCTTGCCCATGTGCCTTGGGGCTAGCGACGCCCATTTCTATGATTGTGGGGATTGGTAAAGCAGCCGAGCATGGCATTTTGATTCGCCAAGGTGGGGCATTGGAAGTGGCATCGCACCTGACCACCATGGTTTTTGATAAAACGGGTACGATTACGTTGGGAAAACCCAAAGTGACTCAGGTTATCTCTGGCCAAGACTTTTCAGAAAATGAAGTGCTACAACTTGCAGCGGCTGTGGAGGAAGGTTCTGAACATCCGTTGGCCAAAGCGATTCTGGAAGAAGCTACTGGAAGGAAACTGACGATGCTTGAAGCCGCAGGCTTTTTGCAGGTGGCAGGTCGTGGGGCTTCTGCACAGGTCGGTGATGGACTGGTTCTACTCGGGAATCTGGCTTGGTTGCGTCACCATCAAGTGGAGATTAGTCAAACTTGGCATGATCAGGCTGAAGTCTTGGCGACGTCAGGTAATACGCCTGTATTTGTCGCGAAGGACAATCAGTTGGTGGGAATTTTGGCAGTGGCTGATCCTATCAAAGAAGATGCGGTGGAGTCCTTGTTGGCGCTTAAACATCGTGGTATTCGTTTGGTGATACTCACTGGTGATCACCAGCAAACGGCAATGGCTGTGGCGAAACGTGTGGGTATCGATGATGTGTTTGCGGAGCTTAAACCTGAGGATAAAGACGGTATTATTGCCAAGCTGCAAGCAGAGGGTGAAATCGTGGGTATGGTAGGCGATGGTATCAATGATGCTGCGGCGCTGGCTCGGGCGAATGTGGGCTTTGCGATTGCCCAAGGCTCAGATATTGCTATTGAAAGCGCGGATGTGGTCTTGCTGCGTGGCAATTTGGTCACTATTCCGCATGCGATTGCCATTTCGCAGGCTACGCTTGGGAATATCAAACAAAACCTATGGGGTGCTTTTATTTATAACACGCTAGCTATTCCCGTGGCTGCAGGGGTATTGTTTCCAGCTTTTGGTTTGTTGCTCAATCCCATGCTGGCTGGGGCAGCCATGGCCATGTCGTCGGTGACGGTGGTGAGTAACGCCAATCGCCTGCGTTTTTTCAAGCCTTAAGCTGGTTTAGTTGGGCCAAGCTGCTTGGTCGAAAACCCAAAGTGCATCGTTGATGTGGCAAACAGGTAAATCTTCACCTTTGTTGATGGCTTGCAGAATATCTGCTTTGGATGCGCCAGTGGCCAAAATCATGGCTTGGCGATGATTGTTCAGCGCCTTAAAGCTCAAGCTGACGCGCTCAGCAGGCGGCTTGGGTGAGTTGTGGACTGGCACAGCTAATGCGTTGTTACTTAGCGCAGGATTGTTGGGGAACAAGCTGGCGGTATGCCCATCTTCGCCCATGCCGAGCAATACCAAATCAAAGGCATCCACTGCTTTTACTTCTTCTGTATAGGCAGCTGCAGCATTGTCTGTAGTCGTTTCAAATATGATGCTGTGGATATTGGCCGCAGGAATGGGCACCACATCAAGCAATGCTTTTCTGGCCATAGTTTCATTGCGATCAGCATGACCTTGGGGTAAGGCGCGCTCATCACCAAACCAAATATGTACAGCAGCCCAATGCAAATCAGCATCACCAAGCAAGCGATAACTTAATTCAGGTGTGCCGCCGCCCGCTAAGACCCAGTGAAATACACCGCGCTTGGCCACTGCGTCTTTACACGCTTGTGATACGGCATCGGCCACAAAAGCAGCAGCTGCGCTACCGCTTTCAAAATGTTTCACTGAAACCGTATCGAAAAACATGAACTTAGCTTATTTCTTCACTGCAGGTTTGATGGCGTGACCACCAAAACCAGCGCGTTGGGCATTCACAATTTTACCCGCATAGGCATCTTTTTGACGACTGCGGAAACGCATTTGCAAAGCCAGCGTCAATACTGGGGCAGGGATGCCCAAGTCGATGGATTCATTCACTGTCCAGCGACCTTCACCTGAATCATCCATCCAATCAGACAATGAAGATAGCTCCACATCTTGCTCAAGCGCATCACCCGTTAAATCCAAGAGCCATGAGCTGACCACAGAGCCATGCTGCCAAACGCGAGAAATTTGATGCATATCCAAATCAAATTCTTCTTTGGCCTTCATGATTTCATAACCTTCAGCGAAAGCTTGCATCATGCCGTATTCAATACCGTTGTGGACCATTTTCACGAAATGCCCCGAACCCACCGGGCCCATATGTCCCCAGCCTTTCCCGTTGTCGGATGCCATGGTAGTCAGCGCTGGTGCTATCAAATCAATAGCGGCTTTTTCGCCACCAATCATCAATGAATAACCATTTTGCAAGCCCCAGACGCCGCCTGATGTACCGCAATCCGCAAACAAGATACCTTTCTCGGCGAGCTCATTGCCACGGCGTTGGCCGTCTTTGTAATTGGAGTTGCCGCCATCGATGATTAAATCCCCAGCTTCAAGGCCAGCTTCAAGTAGGTTGCTGATAGTGCCATCCACAAATTGATGGGGCACCATCACCCAAATCACGCGTGGGCTTGGTAGTTGTTTGATAACATCGCTTAGGTTGCTGGCTGTAGAGACATTGTTAAATTCTGCGGCCAAGGCTTGGCCGGGTGCGGCATCCACATCAAAAGCCACCACTTCATGGTCGCCTTGCATCAATCGTTTGACCATATTGCCGCCCATGCGACCCAATCCAATCATTGCCAGTTTCATATTTTTCTCCGCTTTTGCAGTTTATTTTGTTTCGATTCTAAATTTATTGGGGTGCGGCGGGAATATCTGCTGATTCCAGCCACTCTCGGGCATCGACGATGACATTGTAGCGTTCTCTAGCTACTTTCATCATACGCTCCGCAAAGATGGGTCTGTCCATCAATACTTTACAGAAATCGCGTTTATCCATGAGGTATAAGGCGCAATAGGTTTTGGCATAAGCACTGGCTTGGCGTTTTTTGGTCACCAGCAAGCTCAGCTCACCAAAAACTTCGCCTGCATTTAGCGTTTGCAACACTTTTTCGTTGGGATCCACAATCTCAATGCTGCCCATCTCAATAAAAAACAGCTCATGACCTTCGCTACCGTGGCGCACAATGCGATCGCCGGCATTGAATACAACGGGTTTGAGCATCATGGCAAAGGCGCGCAACATGGTGTCGCCGCTACCCTCAAACATAGGAATGCGTTCTAATGCTTGTTTGGGTGTGCGTGCCAACCAGCGGCGGCGCGATGGTGATAATAACTCAAATGCTGCTTTTGGCCCCCATGAACCAAAGGGGTAATTGGGAAAATGGGTAGCTTTTTCATTGGCCCAAGCATCAAGCACGGGCTGTACAATGCGCCAGGATGTTTCCACCAAATCCGAGCGAGAAAACAGCGATGGGTCGCCACGCATGCAATCGTAAAGCATGGTTTCGTAACCTGTACCGGGTTGGGCCACAAATGCCTCATCATATTCAAAGCGCATATTGACTTTACGCATATGTAAAGATGGGCCAGGGCGTTTGGCCAAGAAACGCAATTCAATGCCTTCTTTGGGGTTCACACGGAAAATCAATTGGTTGGCTTCGAGTTGATCTGCCGCAGGTGTGCCGCGGAATGTAAACTCAGGCGCTTCGCGAAATTGCACCACAATTTCAGTGGATTTGGTGCGCAGGCCTTTGCCTGAGCGCAGATAAACGGGCACGCCATGCCAGCGCCAGTTGTCGATACGCAATTTTAAAGCTGCATAGGTTTCTGTATTGGAGTTGGGGTCCACCAAGTGCTCATCGCGGTAAGCCTTGGCTGGGGTTCCATCACGCTTAACACCCTCACCATATTGGCCACGGATAGCATGTTCGGCGATTTCATGTGGTTTTAAAATGCGAATAGCGCTAAGCAGTTTGTATTTTTCGTTACGAATGGCTTCAGCATCAAAGGATGTGGGTGGCTCCATACATAAATACGCCATCATCTGAAAGAGATGGTTTTGTAACATATCGCGCACAACGCCCGATTTATCGTAATAACCACCACGCCATTCCACGCCCACTTCTTCAGTGGCGGTGATTTGAATGTGATCAATATGGGTGCGATTCCAAAGTGGCTCAAACATGCCATTGGCAAAGCGGAAAGCGAGCAGGTTTTGCACGGCTTCTTTGCCCAGGTAATGGTCGATGCGGTAAACTTGGCTTTCCTTCCAATAAGTGAGGATTTCCTTGTTGAGCGCTGTGGCTGACGCGAGGTCTGTGCCAAAGGGTTTTTCCACAATGATGCGGCGCCAGCCATCATCTTCGGTGTTGAGGCCTTGCACCTGCAAGCCATTGGAAATCATACCAAACACCGATGGTGGCGTAGCCATATAAAAGAGCACATTGCCAAAGGTGTCGTGGCGGCCATTGAGTGCGTCGAGAAACTTCGAGAGCTGACGGTAAGTTGATTCCTCATCAAACTTGCCTTTCATGTAGTGAATGCGCTCGCAAAATTTATCCCAAGAGGCATCGTTAAAGGATTCTCGACGAGAAAATGTACGCACATCCTCGCTCATGCGTTCACGGAAACTGGATGTGGTATATTCATCCATAGCCACGCCCAAAATTGCAAAATCATCGGGCAATAAATTGTCGTTGTAGAGATTAAATAATGACGGGATGAGCAAACGTTTGGTCAAATCCCCAGAGGCACCAAAAATGACAATCACGCAAGGGATTGGTGGTGTTTCTTGAAACTGCAGTGCAGAGATAAAATCAGGTGCAATTTCTGGGTTTATAGGGTTTTGAATGTTGCTCATATGCGCGGCACCTTACCCCTTTGCTGCTTTTTCGCACATATTTTTATCATTCAGTGTTAAAGTAAGCTTGAAACCAAGCATTTTGTCGTTATTTTACCTCCCCGCTGATACGCTTCGAATATGCGAGAGTCATTGCTGTGCGCCGCAGATAAAATTCTAGATTGCATAATAAAAAAGCATTTAGAGGTTATTTTATAGGCAAAGTTGACTATGCTTTGTAGTTAAGACATTGTTATATATAGCTTCTTTCTTTGGCACTATCATTGCTATACTGCTGCAATATTTTATAAAATGGATACCATAAAGGTGAGGAAATCAAATGAGCGGAAATGAAACTCGGGTGCAAGCCATCTATCAAATTACCAATCGTGAACCGTTGGCTGTAAAAGCAACAGAACCACTTGGAAAAATTTGGGCATGTGATGTGTTCAATATGGCAAAAATGGAAGAAGCACTTTCAAAAACTGCCTATAAAGCCATGAAGAGAACTGCTGAGACAGGCGCACCGCTTGATCCGGCTGTAGCAGAAGTTGTGGCTGCGGGCATGAAAGAATGGGCCATTGCTAAAGGCGCAAAATTCTACTCACACATTTTCTATCCGATGACCAATATTACCGCTGAAAAGCATGATGGTTTTATTGTCACCAGCTCTGAAGGCAACGCCATTACTGAATTTAGCGGCAGCCTATTGATCAAAGGTGAACCAGATGGTTCATCATTCCCCAACGGCAGCTTGCGCATGACCAACTCAGCGCGTGGTTACACCGCTTGGGATCCAACCAGCCCAGCATACATCATGCACACTGACAACGGTTCTACCTTGATGATTCCATCCGTGTTTATGTCTTGGACCGGCGAAGCTTTGGATAAGAAAATCCCATTGTTGCGCTCAAATGCAGCAATGAACAAAGCGGCACAAAAAGTATTGTCGTTGATGGGCGAAACAGAAATCGCGCAATTGAATTCAAGCTGCGGCGCAGAACAAGAGTATTTCTTGGTGGATGCAAACTTTGCTAACGCGCGCCCTGATTTGTTGCTTGCTGGTCGTTCATTGTTTGGTGCGCCTGCAGCCAAAGGCCAACAATTTGATGACCATTATTTCGGTGCAATCCCTGCGCGTGTGCAAGTGTATATGCAAGACTTGGAAGACCAGCTTTATCGCTTGGGTATCCCTGCAAAAACGCATCACAACGAAGTGGCACCAGGTCAATTTGAAATCGCGCCATATTATGAATCAGCCAATATTGCAGCGGATCACCAACAATTGATGATGACCTTGCTTAAAGCTACTGCGAAAAAACATGGCTTCATTTGCTTGCTTCATGAAAAACCATTTGCTGGCATCAACGGCTCAGGTAAACACGTGAACTGGTCTGTGGGTAACGCAACACAAGGTAACTTGCTTGATCCAGGCAAGACCCCTCATGACAACCTCAACTTCTTGTTGTTCTGCGGCGCTGTGATTCGCGGTGTGCATAAATTTGGCCCATTGCTTCGCGCTGTGATTGCAACTGCTTCAAACGACCACCGTTTGGGTGCCAACGAAGCGCCACCAGCGATTATGTCTGTTTATTTGGGCGATCAGTTGGAAAAAGTGTTTAAAAACATCCAAGAAGGAAAAGTCCATGCTTCAACAGATGGCGGCGAAATGGATTTGGGTCTATCTCAAATCTTAAAATTCGACCGTGATCCAGGCGACCGTAACCGCACATCACCATTTGCTTTCACGGGTAACCGTTTCGAATTCCGTGCCGTGGGTTCTAATCAATCTGTGTCTGGCCCATTGGTGGCGATGAACACCATGCTTGCTGATTCACTCAATTGGATAGCTGAAAAGCTTGAAGCTGAATTGAAAAAAGGCACTTCAAAAGCTGACGCCGTTGTTGCTGTACTTAAAGAATTGATGAATAAACACAGCAATGTGGTGTTTGGTGGCGATGGCTACTCAAGCGCTTGGCATGAAGCGGCTGTTGCAGAACGCGGCTTGAAAAACTTACCAACCACTGCTGATGCTTTGCCTTATCTTCGTGATAAAGAAGTCATTGCGTTATTCAAAAACACTGGCGTATTGTCGCCTGTTGAGCTTGAAAGCCGTTTTGCAGTGTATGCAGAGCAATATATCTTGGCCATTGAAGTGGAAGCGAAATTGGTGAGTGACTTGGCAAAAACAAGCATCTATCCAGCTGCCATGAATTATTTGTCTGACTTGGGCGTTGCCAATGCAGCTATGGCTGATTTGGGTGTGGATCTTGATGATTCAACAGCGAAAACTGTTGCATCCTCTATCAACGGCATGATGGCTGCTGTGGCTAAGCTCAATGCTGCTGCAGCGAAACATGATTTTGATTCTACTGAAGCGCACCTTCAATACATGGCCAAAGAAATTCGCCCATTGATGGCGGAAGTTCGTGAGCATGCTGATGCGCTTGAAATGGAAGTGGATGACGCATTGTGGCCATTGCCTAAATACAGCGAAATGTTGTTTATTAAGTAATCGCTAACATCAAGACCAACGAAAAAGGCCGCTCCATGAGCGGCCTTTTTTTATGTGTGTTTTTTTTAAGTTAAACGATTAAAGCTTAAGAATTTTTTGGAATGCATGGTGCATTTCACCATTGCCCACCAATACATCACCTTTGTTTAAATCAACACTTTGTCCTTCTAAACCAGTGGCAAGGCCACCAGCTTCTTGCACCAACAAGACACCAGCAGCAATGTCCCAAGATTTAAGGCCTGATTCCCAGTAAGCATCAATACGACCAGCAGCCACGTAAGCCAAATCAAGGGCGGCAGAACCGCCACGACGATAGCCATCAGCACTACGCATACATATATCCATACGCTTTTGGAAATTATCCAAATCTTCACGGTTGTAAGGGGGTAAGCCAGAAGCAAAAATGGCATTTTTGATATTTTTACATTCGCTTACACGCAAACGACGGCGATTAAGAAAGGCGCCGCCACCGCTTTTGGCTTCAAACGTTTCATTGCGCATAGGATCGTGCACCACTGCCAACAATGGTTTGCCGCGCTGCCAAGCAGCAATAGACACTGCAAAATGCGGGTAGCCATGTACAAAATTGGTGGTGCCGTCCAATGGGTCGATATGCCATTGGATATCAGCATCAGGATTCTTGGGTTTGGATTCTTCGGCGATAATGCCGTGATTGGGGTAATGTTTGAGAATTTCGTTGATGATGATGCTTTCAGCACGCTGATCGATTTCAGTTACAAAATCGCGGTCTGTTTTTTGTTTTACTTTATAAGAATCACGATCCTCATAGTGGCGTAGAATCATATCTCCAGCACGGCGCGCAGCACGAACGGCAACAAACAACATAGTTATACCTCTTTTTCATCAACAAAATTTAAAGAACGTAACAATTTAAAATCTTTTTCAAATTATTAGTTTAAGAGCAAGTGTGTCTCATCTATCGCGGCGCAAGCTATCATGAAGCGGCTTAAGGTCACTTCAAATGTGATTGTAGGTAACGGCCTGTCCACGAAGCTTTGCATTTGGCGACCGTTTCTGGTGTGCCTGCAATCACCACTTCACCGCCCTTATCCCCGCCTTCTGGACCCATATCGATAATCCAATCGGCAGTTTTGATGACATCTAAATTATGCTCAATGACAATCACAGTATTGCCGCGATCAACCAAGGCATGCAATACATCCAGCAGTTTATCGACATCAGCAAAATGCAGGCCTGTGGTGGGTTCATCAAGGATATAAAGCGTATCGCCAGTGGCTTTGCGGGCTAGTTCTTTGGCAAGTTTAACCCGTTGAGCTTCGCCGCCAGAAAGTGTGGTGGCTGCTTGACCCAAACGGATATAACCAAGACCCACTTGTTCGAGGGTGAGTAGTTTGTTTTTTAAGCTTGGCACGCTGTCAAAGAAGGTGGCGCCTTCTTCAACTGTCATGTTCAATACTTCATCAATGGTTTTGCCTTTGTAACGTACATCCAATGTTTCACGGTTGTAACGTTTGCCTTGGCAGGTTTCGCATTGCACATACACATCTGGTAAGAAGTGCATTTCAACTTTGATGAGACCATCACCCTCACATGCTTCGCAGCGGCCGCCTTTGACGTTAAACGAGAAACGACCAGGCTTATAGCCACGGGCTCTGGATTCGGGCACAGCGGCAAACAACTCACGAATGGGTGTAAATAATCCTGTGTATGTGGCTGGGTTTGAGCGTGGGGTTCGGCCAATCGGGCTTTGGTCGATATCAATGATTTTATCAAGCTGATGCTCGCCGATCAAAGCTGTGTGGCGGCCAATACGCTCTGTTTTCAGGCCTTTGGCTTGAGCAAACGCGCGGTAGAGGGTGTCGATGGTTAAGGTTGATTTTCCAGAGCCAGACACACCTGTAACGCAGGTGAAAACACCAATGGGAAACTCAGCTTTGACAGATTTTAAGTTGTGTTCGGTGGCGCCTTCAATGCCCAGCATGGGGTGATCTTTGCTGACAGGTTTACGCTTAGGAATCTTGATGGCTTTGCGGCCTGATAAATAATCAGAGGTGAGTGTTTTGGCCTTTAAGATGTCGTTTAGGGTGCCTGAAGCCACAATCTCACCACCATGTTCGCCAGCGTGTGGCCCCATGTCGATAACGAAATCTGCTGTGCGGATAGCATCTTCATCGTGTTCAACCACAATCACGGAATTGCCTAAATCACGTAAGCGGCGAAGGGTGCCGAGCAAGCGGTCGTTATCGCGTTGATGCAGGCCAATGGAGGGTTCATCAAGGATGTAAAGGACACCCACCAAGGCCGAGCCAATTTGCGTGGCAAGGCGAATGCGCTGGGCTTCTCCGCCCGATAAGGTGCCTGAAGTGCGGTTGAGCGATAAATAATCGAGTCCTACTTCAATCATAAAGCCAAGGCGGGCAGAGATTTCTTCCAATACTTTGTTGGCGATGTCCTGATCTTGCTGGCTCAGCGATAAATTGTTAATCCAATCTTGAGCTTCACGCAAAGGTAGTTTGCAAATGGTGGGTAGTGATAAATCACCAAGCAACACATGGCGGGCGGTGATGTTCAGGCGCGAGCCTTCGCAGGCAGGGCAATCAATAGCATTGATATATTGTGATAATTCTTCGCGCACATCTTCTGAGCTTGTTTCGCGGTAACGGCGCTCGAGATTGGGAATCACACCTTCAAAGGGGCGGCTGACTGTGCGCGCTTGGGTGGCTGTTTCAAAGGTGAAATCGATTTTCAAACGGCCCGTGCCGTAAAGCAGCGCTTTTTGTGTTTCAGTGCTGAGCTTTTCAAAGGGTAGCTTCATATCGCCACCCACGGCGCGTATTACCGATTCAATGGTCTGGCGATACATAAATGTTTCGCGGCCGCCCCATGGGGCAATGGCACCATCATCCAATGAGAGTTTGGGGTTGGGTACGACCAAAGCAGGGTCAAAAATAGTTTGTCTGCCGATGCCATCACATGTGCTGCAAGCGCCAGCGGGTGAGTTAAAGGAAAATAAGCGAGGTTCAATTTCAGGATAGGAAATACCGCAAGCTGCGCAGGCGCAATTTTCAGAGAACAATAGCTCTTCATCGCTGCCGACAAGGGCAATGAGCATGCCTTCGCCATAACGCAGGGCTGTTTCTACAGAATCAGCCAAACGGGTGCGAATGCCGTCACGTATGACCAGGCGGTCGACCACCAATTCGATATTGTGTTTTAATGTTTTTTTCAATTCTGGCGCATCTTCAATGGCCAAAATTTCGCCATTGATGCGCACCCGCACAAAACCATCTTTACTGGCTTGCGCCAACTCTTTTTTGAATTCGCCTTTTTTGTTGCGGGCAATCGGCGCAAGCAATTGCAATTTGCTGTTTTCACTTAAATGGCTTAATTGGTCGATGATGTGGCTGGCAGGTTGTGAGGTGATGACTTCACCACATTGGTGACAATGCGGTTTACCCACACGGGCGAATAAAAGCCGAAGATAATCATACACTTCCGTGATGGTGCCAACTGTGGAACGCGGATTGCGGCTGGTTGTTTTTTGCTCGATAGAAATAGCAGGCGATAAACCCTCAATGGCATCCACATCAGGGCGCTCCATGATGCCGAGGAATTGGCGGGCGTAGGCAGATAATGATTCCACGTAACGACGCTGGCCTTCGGCATAAAGGGTATCAAAGGCTAATGAAGATTTGCCCGAACCGGATACGCCTGTAATGACAACCAACTTGTCACGGGGAATATCAATACTGATGTTTTTGAGGTTGTGAACCCGCGCACCTAAAACTCGGATGCGCGGTGCCTGCATATCTTTTTTACTCATGAAAAGTGGCAGATATAATCAAGTGGCTCGCTCACTTTAATATCAAAAGCGCTATTGGCTGGCACATCAAAGCTTTGACCAGCTGTATATGTGTTCCAAGTACTTTCGCCTTTGATTTTGACTTCGCAAGCACCAGCCAAAACTTCCATGATTTCAGCAGCAGCTGTGTTGAATTGGTAATCGCCTGGTAGCATAAAGCCCAAAGTTTTTTTCTCGCCTTCAGCTGTTTCAATGCTGCGGCTGCTTACTTTGCCATCAAAATAGACATTGGCTTTTTTGGTGATTGTTGCATTTTTGTACATGATGTTATCCTTGGGTTTAAAGTTCTGTATCGTAAAAATCGGGGCTTTTTTGGTTGGGTTTGATTGTTGGTGCTTGGGCATCAGGCGCAGTCTCGGTGGGCGCAGTGCCTTCCTTAAATGCTTCTAAAAATGGCCATTTGGTGGATGATCCAGCCAATAAACCAGTTTTATAATCAATGTTTGCCCATTCCACACCTTGGCTGGGAACTGGAAAATCCATGACTTCGCGATCTTTGTGCATGGCTTGCATGGCATCAATCCAAATGGGCAGCGCAGCGCCGCCACCGGTGGCTTTTCTGCCCATGGGTGATGGGTTGTCTTTGCCTACCCAAACACCAGTGAGTACTTGTGGGGTGAAACCCATAAACCAAGCATCCACTTGATCATTGGTGGTACCTGTTTTGCCAGCAGCAGGTCTGTTGAGTACTCTGGCGGCACGCCCTGTGCCCCGCTTGATTACGCCGGTCATCATATTTTGCACCAAAAACGCATCGACAGGGTCGAGAATTCGCTCGGCTGGACGCATAAATTGGTTCACAGCCAGCACAGGGTCTACATGGCAAACTTGGCAGCGGTTACCTGCAATGGCGCGATGTAAGGTTTGTCCGTTGCGGTCTTGCACTTGCTGAACGCTCACTGGATCCCATTTCATGCCACCAGTGGCAATAACCACATATGATTTCACCATTTGTTCAGGGGTCACCTCGGCAACACCCAGTGCTAGTGCAAGTTGTTTGGGGAATGTTGTCTCAAACGGGTAATCGCGCAGGCGACGCAGGAATGTGTTTACACCAATATCCTGGAGCAAACGAATCGCCACCAGATTGCGCGAAAACTCAAGCGCATTGCGCATGGTTACAGAGCCTGCAAAGCGATTGCCATAGTTTTCGGGGCGCCAGAAATCATCAGTGGAGTTGCTGTCAAACACAACGGGCGCATCCACAATAATGCTGGCGGGTGTGTAGCCCTTTTCAATGGCGGTGGTGTATAAAAATGGTTTGAACGACGAGCCGGGTTGACGGCGCGCCTGGCTGACCCTGTCGAAATCGCCGATGTGATAATCATAACCACTGACGCGAGCGAGCGCTGTGCCGCGCTGTAGGTCTACGCTATAAAGTGCTGCCTCCATATGGGGTTTTTGTGTGATTTCAACGCTGCCTTTACTGTCACCATGGATGAGTACTTGATCGCCTTCAATCCATGTGTTGGGGCGTTCATCGGTATATTCGACTTCTTCTGCCCATTCCCATTCGGGTTTGGCTATCGTCCAATGGCTATAAGCATCAAAGAGCATTAAAGAGCCGTCGGTTAAGACTTGAGTGACCAGTGCAGGTCGTGGTTCATCGGCAGGTACGGCAACTGGACGGTTGGGTATAGCCAGCTTCCATTCATCGATAACACTTGGCCAAGTCTCAAAATCATGGTGGATGGGCAGTTGGTATGGCTGTGTTTTTTCAAGGTTCAACAAGCCTTTGCGCAGACTTTTGACCGAAGCACTTTCAATGGCTTCATTATACGGAATGATAATGGTTAAACCTTGGCGGCGTATGGTGCTTCGTCCAAATTGATTAAGCAGGGTGTCATACACTTGCGCTTCATAGGCGTCGTTGAGTTTGCGCTCTGGAAGCGGGGCGACAATCAATGGCTCTTTGATAGCCGTGGCAACATCTTTGGCACTGGATAAGCCACTGTTGGCCAATTGTCTGAGCACAGTGTTGCGTCGTTCAATGGAGCGCTGTGCATTCAGATGGGGTGCATAAGTGCTTGGTGCTTTGGGTAGGCCTGCCAACATCGCCGCTTCGCCCAAGGTGAGCTCATCAAGACGTTTGTTGTAATAGCGCCATGCAGCTGAGCTTACGCCATAAGCGCCGCGACCCAAGAAGATGTGATTGAGGTAGAGGTATAAGATTTCATCCTTAGTGAAAGACTGCTCAATGCGATAGGAAAGGATTGCTTCTTTGATTTTGCGGATATAGCTTTTTTCGGAAGTGAGCAGAAAGTTTTTAGCCACCTGCTGGGTAATGGTTGAGGCGCCTTGTACAGTGGACCCTGCTCTAAAATTAGCGATGGCAGCAGCGACAATACGGCCTGGATTGATGCCCGGATGCTCGTAGAAGTGCTCATCCTCGGCTGCCAAAAATGCTTTGACTACCTGTGGCGGGATTCCCGACATGGGCGTAAGGATGCGGTGCTCGTCGGCGTATTCTGCTATCAGTTCGCCTTGATTGTTGAAAACTCTTGATACTAGAGGTGGCTGATAGGTGGAAAGGTTGCTAAGTTGTGGCAGCGACTTAGAGAAATAAAGGTACGCACCTGTGATGCAGGTTACTGTGAGCAGAGAAAGGATGAGTGAGATTTTAATAATGAGAGAAAGCCAGCGCATGACGCCAAGCCTAAGCGAAGAGTTCACCTTGCAGCAAGCAAAGATGCGCAAGGGTGTGGGTGGGTTTAGCTTGATTGAGCTGATGGCGGTTGTTGCTATTATTTCTATTTTGGTCGGAATCGTGATGGGGGGTCAGTCGCAGTTGCTGTCGAAAAATAAAGTTGATGGTGCTGTTGAACGTATTAAAAGTACGATGGTTGCCGCGCGTTTGAATGCTTTGTCCACAGGGGTGACGCAGTATGTGGGTATTGATGTAGATGCGGAAGCCTATGTTAGTTCGCTTGATGGAATCTCTACTTATTCTGGCGGAGCGTGGAATGCAGGCGCAGCATGGACAAAGCTGGAAGGTGTGAATTTGTTAAATTCAAATGCAAAAGGACAAGCAGGTGTGGCTCAGCAATATGAATTGTTTTCCTTTAGCTCGCGGGGCACTGCTGCTGGCGGCAGTATCCTGGTGCAAGCTGTTGGTGCGGCTAAAACAGGTAAAGTGATTATTGTGAATGGTATAACTGGAAGGTCACGGACTGAGGAATGTGCTGATTTAGGAACGTGCCAATGAAGAAGATTCCTGAAATAGAAGCAGGGTTCACGTTGTTAGAGACCTTGATTACGATGGTTATTGCCGCAATTGCGCTTTTGGCGACTGCACAAATGTTGATGGTCAGTATTCAATATAACAAAAAGAATGAGCAGAAATTTGATTCTTCGGCGGTCGTGCAAAGCATGCTGCAAGAGGCTAACTTTATTGTGACTAATGATGCAGAGTGTGATGCCTTGAAAGCAGATTGGGCTGCACGAGCAAGAGTGAATTCATATTTGGATGTTGATTATGTAGAAGAAGTCACCTGTACCATTTTGACTTCAGAACAACGTTATATGATTCAGGCTGAAATCAGGGACGCGGCGAATAATCTGGTTGGCAGTGGGCGGAGTATTCTGACTACTGTAGTTCCTACAGAATAATTGGGGTTTAAAGTGATTAGATGCTCTAAGAATCTTGGTTTCACACTGGTAGAGATGCTTTTGTCCTTGGGCATTGCTTCAGTCATCATGGCTGGTGTGTTTATGAATTTCACCTCACAATCCAATCAGTATCAATTTCAAGATGCGCGAGCCAATACCATTCAGGATATGGAGTTTTCATTGCGGTATATCGTTCAGGATATGCAGTCGGCACTTATGCTGGATTCTGGGAGCGATGTTTATGAGTTGAAGAGTGGGGCTTATGTTGCTGGCGTAAATGCACCAAGTATCAAGATTGCGCCCTCTACAGATGGCTACTCAACGTCAGCTTTATCTTTCCGGGTCTGGGACCCAGAAGAGCCTGGAGCTAATGCTGCTACCCAGCGTGTGGATAGGTGTTACGTATTTGATGCGGGTATGATCAAGTATGATCGAGATGAAACCACATGTCCGCCAGTCACAATGTACAATTCGGGAGCTGCAATTATTGGTGAGACTGCCGGATTGACTGTGACGCGATTCAGAGTTTTTCTCGATGATCCTGCTGATACCAGCAGGCTTAAATATAGTGATATACCGCTAGCATTACCTTTGCCGAGCAAGACGCTACGTGACAAAGATAATAAAGCTTACTATGTGCCGGGATTCACCATTTTGTTGGAAGTTGAAGTGGATGCGGATAATGCAGGATCAGATGGTAAGGATGTTTTGGGGCAGCCGGTGGCTGCAGGGCGACAAAGGCTATGGCGCTATATTCAGCTGTATCCTTCGGTGTTGGTGTCAATTTGGTAGATCGTATGTGCAAAAAGGAGTTTGATATGAATTCGAATCGTGAGCAAGGTTTTATTTTGGTTACTGTATTGGTGTTGTTGGCTGTATTAACTATAGCTGCAATCACCAGCAGCTTTAAGACAAACGTGTCTTCTAAGGTGGCAAATATGTCTTCGCATTTGGATCAGGCGATTATTGCTGCCAATGCGGGCTTGACGCAGATGTATTGGTATTGGAGTTCCGATGGTGATAAGACCGTAGGCGGCGTAAAAGAGTTTAAGGCGATGACGGATTTCTTAAATGGCCGTTCTTCGACGTATCCAGCTGCCTATAAACCAGGCTTTGCAGTGGATGAGACCCAAAAAGCACCCACTGATGCTCAGATTCAGGCTGTCAATTCAGGCTTTAAGGTTTATACCTTTACAAGTGCAGGCGTTACTGACGATGTTTATACATGGAACGAACCAGTTGCGAAGTATTTGCCACAAGCTGCAGTTTGGGTGACTACATTCGACGATGCTACAGGCACTAATTATCCCTATGATCCTTATTCTGTAGTCGATAAAACAGTTTCTGGAAGTAAATGTCCGAATGGCTGCCGCATGGTGACTTATGCGCTTGGCCGTTATGGGGATGCGCGTAAAGTGATTCGCGAATCGCAAAGTTTCTCCAGTCAAAAGCTTAAAGGGGTGAGCGCTTTAACAAACGCGCCTAGTGGTGATAATTATAAAACCTTATGCGGTGCTGCTAGCTCTACAACAGGCGTAACTTCCAATGCAAAAGATTGGTCAGGCACACCTACAGGCAATGTGATGATTAATGCAACTCAGGCTCCGTTTGTGCTTGGGTCATCGCCTTCAGGAATTGCGTTAGCTTCCAACACTGAAGTTGATGAGGGCAACAATATGTTTGGCTTCAGGGATGGTGAGGATGGTACGACTGGCGTGGCATTTAAGGATGAACCGATGCTGCTGTATTCGGGTCACGACACGGCAAAGGGCGCTAAAGTGGATTTTGCAGGTTTAACGCAAGATACAGTGGGCACAGATTTGCCTGCTAATGTATTGCCAAAAAATCTTGTGTATTCGGGGCTGATGACTGGTGGTGATAAAGTGGAGTATTTCTCCAATGCCAATGAGAATCTCTTTAGTATTGACCATTACCGCTGGGCATCGGAGCAGTTTACTTGCCAGGATCCGACTGAGGCTGACGGCACATATGGCAATGGTATTTATTGCGGCAAAGCGGAGCGGTTAAGGAGGGCAATGGTTGCTGCTGGTTTTGATGCGCGCGTGCCTGTGACCGGCCGTTTGAGCTTAGCACAGTTGCAATGGAATATTGCCAACAGTATCCCTATGTTTGGGATTGTGCGGCTGATGCTTCCTGCGAAGCCGGGCAGCAATGTCACGTGCGGCAGCAAAACAATTAATATTCATAGCATTGCCACTAACCTGAAGCATATATCAGCACAAGGTGCGTATAATGGTGGCGGAATAGCAAACCCTGATACTGACAATACAGATTTAACCAATAGTGCTGACCAGCCGTACACATATTCCTCCCTGGGCGACGCAGATGGAAATTTAGGTCCTAATGCACGGCTCATTGTATATGGCACTGTGGTGATCGATTATTTTGCTGACTATGATATTACAGAAGCAGCAACCGACAATAGCGTTGCTAATAATTATGTCTTTGATCCTGCCGCTGGTGGTGAGCGTATTTTGACGCCTTTAGAGGCTGTGGATACATTCTTCTGGATGGATGTGCCTATGCTTATTAATCCAGTTATGCCTAGGTTTGGTGGGGCTGCACCCATCGCATTTCCGACGGCTGCATCTGCTGTGAAACCGTCTGGCTCGGTTAACAACCTGACAACGGCGGGGATGATGAACATGGTGGATGCCGCTGGCAGTAGCACCAATAAAGTCTACCTGGCATCGCCTTACGATGGTTATTTCCCTTGGTCGGAAGGTATGATTCCGCCAGGGGTTGGTGAAAATAATGCTGGCACTATGCGCTTTATGGACAGGGATGCTCAGCCAGATAATGCCGGTGGTGAAGGATTAATTGATTTAGGTAAAACGATTCAAAATCTTGCTGGTGCCGCGCAGAATTTTGATAGCATGAGTGATTCGCCAGTACCAAAAGTTACAGGTCTGCTGAATCTGAATAAGCCATTTGGCGGCACCAAAGAAGCAAAAGTTGTGAAGTATTATTACAATTTAACGGTTGCTTTGGCGGATGAGAATATGACAAACGACTGGCCTATTGCACCATGGCCAGGCGACACCTTTGCACAGAATTTCTGTATTGGTAAAGCAGATTGCGGGGCGGCAACAATGTCAACGACGCCCGCAGATGATCATATGGGTGATAAATTACATTTGCTGTTTCCGTCTGGGTATATGCATGGCTGGAAAGTTGCGCTAGCGGCCTTGGATTTGAGCGCGGACGAATGGAACACGATACTTTCAGGTGGGGCGACTTTTAAAGGTATTGGTGAATCTGGCGGTTTATATGAGCAAGTGACAAAAGGATGTTCGATGGATGGGGCAACTATTGAAAGCCCTAGTAAATGTTATCAAGGTGTGCCTTTTAACTTGGAAGATACTGGTTTCAAATCACTTGCAGCTGTTAAGCTGCTGCAAGATGCTGAGGCGAAGTATTTTTACGTGACAAAGGATGTGTCTTCGGGTTATGCGAGCCTGGATTCGAAATGGGCTGATATTCCATCAACCATTTATTCGGGTGGGTTGATTGATATTCATTCGCATACCAATATGACAGGCGTTATGTATACACCAGGTCCTTTAGAATGGGGTCCCGGTATCTCATGGTATGAGGGAACAGGCTGTGCCAAGATGAAAAGTGGGGTATGTAAGCCTGGCAGTCGAAATAACCCTGAAAATCACAAGAATAAAGCACCTGCATTAAGTTATGTGAATGGCTCGATTATTACGGGATATGGTGCATCAGTGTCGTATACAAACGATGCTAGACCATCCCACTTGATATTGGTGTTTGATTCACAATCCGTGGATAACGTGAATGCAAACCAAAATGCTATTGTCTTGAGGCGCTATGATTGGCAGATGTTGCCATGAAAGGTTTACTGCTTGTATCGCTGTTGGCTGCCTCTATGCCAGTCTATGCTGCTGTGTATCATTGGAAAGATGATGCTGGGTTGACACACTTTACTGACAACCCAATGAAGGTGCCTGAAGCATATCGCAATCAGCAGATGAACATAGAGCTGGTTACAGGCGGGACCAGTGGACGTTCTGAGAAAGAGATATGGGATAATCAATGTGCTTCCTGCCACTATATGGGTTATGGAAATACCGATGGAAAACATGGTTTATCAACGGCGTTTATGGATGAAAATGATAAGCAGGTATTGGACTTTTCGATTATTGTTTTGTCTGTTGAGCATGCTTTGATGGAAAGTCATGCTAAATTGGTGGTGCCAAAGTTAAATAAGGTTGAAATTGACGCTCTTTCGCGGATGTTGAGATTGGAACAGGAAGATATCGTCGCGAATGATAGTAATAGATGGTAAGCGTAACGCTGGTGCGTGAACCTGTAGTTAGTTTGACTTTGATGTTTTATATTACTAATTTAACGCCATGAATGTGAGTGATACGTTAGCAGTGGGTTGCAAATGAAACTTTTTTCTCGGAAAAAAGATGCCTTAGTTGGTATCGATTTGAGTGCATCAGCGGTCAAGCTTGTGGAGTTGGAGAAGACCCGCAAAGGTTACCGACTGAAAAGTATGGCTGTTGTTCCTCTGCCAAGGGATGCTATTGTAGAGAATACAGTTATCGACTCTATTGCTGTGTCACAGGCATTGTTGGATGCTATTGAGCAATCAGGAACTTCAACAAAAAATGCTGCATTAGCGGTATCGGGCAATGCAGTAATTATTAAAGTGATAGAAGTGGTTTCATCAACGGAATTTCAGCTTGAATCACAAATTACCTTTGAAGCTGATCAACATGTGCCGTTTGATATCGATGATGTTTACTTGGACTTTCAAATTATTGGCGCCTCTGACCATGACCCTCAAAATATGGATGTGGTTTTGGTCGCTTGTAAGCGAGAAATTGTAGATGACTTCCAATTGGTGCTGAGTGAAGCTGGGCTAAATACTGTTTGCGTTGATTGCGCTGTGTTCGCTCTTGAGAATGCAGTTCAAGAAACTGGTGCTTATCAGCAAGACACGACTGAATTAGATGCTGCAGAAGGGATCGACGGGGAAGCTGGAGAGGGTGCAGCATACGCGCTAGTAAACGTGGGTGCTAATATGATTAATATTAATATTCTTCGTGACGGTCAGATGGCCTTTGTTCGTGATCAGTTTTATGGTGGTCAAAATCTTACCGAATCTATCCAAAAAGCACATGCTGTTAGTTTTAGCGCAGCAGAAGAGATGAAGAAGAATAACTTCAATGAAATAGACGCCAATGTTATTGAAGAATTCTATAGTAATTTAAGTGCTGAAATCGGTCGGTCTTTGGACTTTTACAGTGCTAATAACGCTGAGTATCCTGTGCAGCGTATTTTATTAAGCGGGGGGTGCGCGCTTATACCTGACATTGATATAGAGATGAATCAGAGGCTGGGCATTGAAACTGAAGTTTTGAATCCTTTTGATGGCATAGAAATTCCCGATCGTTTATTTGACGAGAAAAAAGTTAGAGAAATGGGGCCAATGTTAATGATTCCAATTGGGTTAGCTATGCGGAGTTTTGACCAATGATTCGTATTAATCTTCTCCCCCATAGGGAATCATTCCGCAAGCAACAAATTGTTGAATATATTATTGTGCTCGCTGTTGCTGTGGCTTTAACAGTTATGGCGATAGTGGGCGTAGATTCTTCCTCAACGGAAGATTTGGTTACGTTAGAGAGCGAATCTCAATCGCTAAAAGCTCAAAACACTAGGCTGTCTAAAAAAATTGGTGAGTTGAAAAATTTAGATTCGCTGCGAAAAGAAGTTGAAGGAAAGTTAGCTATTGTTGACGAGCTTCAAGCAGGAAGATTCCGGTCCTTCACGACACTTGTAGCGATTTCAGAAGGCTTGCCCTCTAACACATGGATCACGGAAATCATGGATAATGGTAAGTTAATATCACTGTCTGGATTTGGTGAGAGCAGTAAATCTATAGCTAATTTCTTAAGGTTTCTCGAAAATTCGGAGTTGTTTGATAATGTGAAGTTGGTGGTGGATCAAGTTGCCATTTCCAATGGTGCACGTGTGAGGAAGTTCCAATTAACCTTCGCAAGGCTTGGTTTGGCTGAGCAAGAGTTGAAGCGGAAAAAACTAGCTGAAAAGGGTGTTTTATGAACTTAGATGCTGTGAACCTTGATGCATTAAAGCCAATTATCCCCCTCCCTTTGATGGTAAAGCTAGTTGCGCTATTTGCCACAGTGACTTTGTTATGCGTAGGTTATTATTTTACAATGTGGGTACCCATGCAGGATGAGATTGTGAAAAAGAAATCTGAGGTTGAAAGACAGCGCATTATGCTGAAAAAGAATCAAGTGCTGGCCAGTGATATTCCTAAGAAAAAGCAAGAATATGAAAATCTTCAATTGCAGTTAAAAATAGCGCTTAATATGCTCCCAAAGCAGTCTCAAATTCCAGATTTGCTTGAGGGTGTAACTTGGGCGGGTAAAGATTCGGGCTTGGCATTTACCACATTTAAACCTGAGAAAGAGTCTACCAAAAGTATTTATGCTGAAGTGCCAGTATCGATGAGTGTATCTGGCACATATAAACAATTACTGTCATTTTTGAAGCGTGTTGGCGAACTCCCTAGGATTGTAAATGTAATGGGCTTGGAAATAAAATCTCCGAAGGATGACTCTGGAGATTTAATGGTTTCTGGCAAAGCAGTAACCTACCGTTTTGTAGAGGAAGAGCCGAAAAAAGTAACAAAGGGTAAGAAGAAAAAATAGTGCGTTTTTCAAGAACCAATTGTGCTGGAGTTAGAAATGAATACAAATAAAATAGCTTTGCGTCATCTGGTGGCCAGCTTAGTCATATTTTTTACGAGCATGGTGTTGATGTCACAAACAGCTTGGTCGTCAAATATAGAAAAGGTATCCCTTCTTGATTCAGAGGATGGTGATGTGTTAATCATCGAATCCAATGAGGCGATTGAATACCAGCTTTTTGACTTGAATGAGCCCCCGCGTCTTGTGATGACTTTCCCAGGGTCAAGCATATCTGATGGTATCGTTGCTCTAAAAGGTGAAGGTGTTGGTGTTACTAACCTTTTCCCCATGAAAAATGAACTTGGCATACGATTAGAGATTGGCTTGTCGAATAAGTTGAATTATGAAGTTGAAGAGCAGGATAATGCAATTGTAGTTCGTTTTGATGCAATTAAAGTTCAAAATCAAGGTGCTACCAAGAATCCTGTAGTAGAAAGAATTGAGGCTAAGGATACTGGCGACATTACAGAGGTGACACTGTATGGTCAGAACATGGATAGTAGCCACAATGCATTCCTTACCAATCAAGAGAAAAGCTTAGTGATTGATTTTTGGGGAGCTAAATCGGGTTTAGGTAAAGATAGGTTTCAGTTTTCTAGTCAACGCGTAAAATCACTCACAGTTGGCGAAGCAGATGATAGACTAAGATTTATTCTTGATTTGCTTCTGGTTGGCAGTATGGAGCGTCAGATAGAAGCATCACCAGATAAAATGGTTATTCGTTTTGGGGATATGCCAAATACAGGCGCAGATTACGTTAAAGTCGAAAGTGTTGATTTTCAACCTGACGGACGTATGGCGCGTGTAATGATAAGAACGGACGTTAAAAATCCCATTGTTCACGTCAGCGAAGAAGATGGTAACTATATAGTCAACGTGAAAGAGTCAGTGTTGGCTCAAGCACAAGAAAGAACTCAGGATTTAAGCGCATTTGCCGGTCCGCTAAGTCAAATTGATACGTATAAGTCTGAAAATAGTTCTCAAATTGTAGTTCGTACACGTGAAAAAGTTGAGATGACAAGTTTCCAACAGGGAAATGTTTTTACACTTAGTTTTATCCCTGAAGAAATTGCGATAGCAGCGCGCGGCAAAGGCGACTCAAAAGATGAGTTTGCTTTTTCGGGTGAGAAGGTAACTTTTGATTTTAAGGATATAGATATTCGTAATGCGCTTAAGTTAATTGCTGAAATGAGCCAGCTAAATATTATTATGTCTGACGATGTTTCAGGTACATTAACCATGAGTTTAGTGGATGTTCCTTGGGATCAAGCTTTAGAGCTTATCCTTTCGGCAAGGGGATTAGGTAAAGAGCAATCAGGTAATGTTATGCGCGTTGCCCCCGTTGAAGTCTTGCGTGCTGAATATGAATCCAAAATTGAGGCAAGAAAGGGCTCTCTCCAGTTGGAGAATCTAGTTACTGAGTTTATAACGCTCAGCTACACAAAAGTTGCGGAAGTTAAGCAGATGCTTGAGGAAGCTAACAAGGCATCGAAGAGTTCAGCAAGTGGTTCGACAGGCTCCACGGCGATGCCTCAAGCAGACAATTCAGGTCTGATGTCGAGTCGAGGCAGTGTGTTGACAGACGAACGCACGAACACATTAATTGTCAAAGACACAAAAGAGGCAATTAATAATATTATCCGTTTATTAGCAGTGATTGATAAGCCGATTCAGCAGGTGTTGATTGAAGCTCGGATTGTAGAGGCTACAGATTCATTCCAACACAGTATTGGCGTGCGTTGGGGTGGTAATTACAATAACAGCACTGGTTCAAATTTTCCCGGAGCAATTGCTTTGGGTTCTGCAGGTTCAACTGTGGCTAACTCAGAAGCGATTATTGCGGGCGGCGTATCAACCGCTACAGGCCGCGGGTTCTTAGTTGACTTACCTGCAGCGACAGGTGCTGGTTCTGGTGGAGCGATAGGTTTAAGTCTTGGTTCGTTTAGCAATGCGATAAATTTAGACTTAGAACTTTCTGCTGCGCAGGCAGATGGCGATGCAAAAATCATTTCAAACCCGAGAATTGTGACAAGTAATCTGAAAGCAGCAACCATTACCCAAGGCTCTTTAGTGCCAATTGTAACACCGGGAAGTGCAAATTCTCCTGCAACAACCCAATTGGTTACAGCTGCTTTAACACTAAATGTAACGCCGCAAATCACGTCTGATGATGGTGTTATTCTGGATATCAAAGTAACAAAAGATTCGCCTACTGTGTTTAACGGTGCCACGGGTATTGATAGCAAGGCGGTAACAACAAACATTTATGTGAAAAATGGCGAAACCATCGTTATTGGTGGTGTATATTCTCGTGATAAAGCTCAAAATAGCTCAGGGGTTCCTTATTTGTCTGAAATCCCATTCTTAGGCTGGCTGTTTAAGACAGAGTCATTACGCGATAATAAGACTGAGTTATTAATTTTTATCACGCCTAAAGTGATGAATGGTGCGGCTGGAGGCTAACTGGATAAGTCGGCTGTAATACGAGTTGTACGAAGCGCTTAATTATTCAGGGGTTAGGATGAATAATTTCAATCAAACGAAAGCATGGTTATTCATGGCGTTCACAGGGTTCTTACTTATAAGTTGCGGGAATTCCCCTAGTTCCACTGCCATTACGCCAACTACAGCAGGAACTGGTGTAAGTGGCTCTTTGCCGCCATCGTTGCTTACTGTAAGTAAATCTATTACAACTGCGATAGCAGCAACGGGAACTGTTGTGGTTACAGCAACCGTGGTTGATGCAGATGGAGCATCTGTGGCTGATGGAACCAATGTGCTTTTTGAAACTGATATACCAGGAACGAGCATAACTTCATCTGCACTCACTGTAAGTGGTGTTGCAACGGCGACATTTAATGCCAATAATGTTGCAGGAACAGCGACGATTACAGCAACTGCAGGCAGCGCAACTGGTTTCACGACCATTCAAATTCTGGCTTCGACTCCGGCCTCAGTTTCACTTGTTTCATCTTCACCAGCTCAAATTGGGGTAAAAGGCGCAGGGCTTGCCGAAACCGCGATTCTCACTTTTAAAGTTTCAGATGCCACTGGTAATCCGGTCACAGACGGGACAACAATCAATTTTAGTATTGGTAATGCCTTGGGTGGTGGTGAAACAATATCACCTACAACAACTGATACAGTAAGTGGAGTTGTCAGTGTTACTCTTACTGCTGGGAATAAATCTGGGCTGATTGGGATAGTGGCAACTGAACCCATATCCGATGTTGCCACAACAGGATCAGTTGTGGTTTTGGGTGGTCAAGGTATTGCTTCCAACTTTAGCATGGAAACAAATCAGGCAAGCTTTGAGGGATTTGATAGAATTGGTAACACCAATGACTTTAAGGTCTTCCTGGCCGATATTTTCGGTAACCCAATCAAAGAAGGCACGCCAGTAACATTTATAACAGAATTGGGAAGTATTCCATCAGCTACTGTCAATGTCGCTGGTATAGCTACTACAACTTATACCACTCCGGGTGGGAATGATCCCGGTTCTGTATTAAGGGGTCATCCGTTGGGCGCAGGTACCGGCAAAACTGGCTATTTAACTGTGCTGGCAATGGCTCCAGGTCAGGAGCCATTTAGTGATAACAATAATAATGGTATTTACGATGCTGGTGATACATTTACAGTGGCGCAGCATGATTTTGGAGAACCTTTTTTAGATGCAAATGAAAATGGAGTTCATGATGTAGGTGAGCAATATAATGACACCAATGCAGATGGTCTGTATTCAGGTCCAAATGGAGTACATGATAAAGATACTGTAATTTGGGTTTCTATGGTGGTTGTCCTTTCAACGAAGAGTTATACAATGACACCTGTTGGCGGACCGACCAGTTATGTGGTTACGATAGTTGATGCTAACAATAATCCCGTGGACGCAAGCAGTACTTATACAGCGGCACTTAGTTTTACGGCACCGGGAAGCCCTGGGACGATAACGGGGGTTGGTGCTAGTAATTTGCCTTTTGGGGTAAGCTACGCTTTGGTTACACCTGGTAGCCCGGTTGTGCCGATTTGGGTTCCAACATTTGTGAATAACGCTACAACATCACATTTGGCCGGTGATGTTATGAGCATTACAACTACAACACCATCCAGTACGTTGATTATTGATGGTCTGTGACGTAATCGTAAAAGATTTTATAGGTAGTTGAGAAAAACGGGGAGCTTTAAGAGTTCTCCGTTTTTTCAATTGGTGGATGAGTATTTCAGATCAGAGCGCAGCAAAAGAAATCCTAAAAGTTGCTTTGAAGATGATGTTGAGATCTTATTGTGTTAAGAAGCAGTAGCATAGATTATGGGTTTTCTGTCAGAGTGCGCTCATGATGAATTCTATCCAAAAGTATAATGTTAATTTAGGCGCTCGTTCTTACGACATTCAGATCCAAGCTGGTTGCTTATTACAGATTGGTATTAAAATGAGAGAGCTGTTTGCTTTGTCCAGCCGCTGTTTAATTGTGAGTAATGACGTCGTTGCCCCTTTATATTTACAACAGGTAAAAGCATCGCTTGAGCTTCAAGGGTGGTCGGTTTCTGATTTTATTTTGCCAGATGGCGAAATGCATAAGAATGTTGAGCAGTGGACATTGATGATGGATGCTTTGATGGCATCCAAACTGTCTCGTAATGAACCCATTATCGCCCTTGGTGGCGGCGTGGTTGGTGATATGACTGGCTTTGCAGCCTCATGCTATAGGCGCGGTATTCCTTTTGTGCAAGTTCCCACCACTGTATTGGCACAAGTGGATTCAAGTGTTGGCGGTAAAACTGCTATTAATCATCCGCATGGTAAAAATATGATTGGTGCCTTTTACCAGCCCAAATTGGTTTGGATTGATCCTTTAGTATTGAACACACTTGATGTGCGCCAAGTGCGTGCTGGTCTGGCAGAGATGATCAAATATGGCCTAATTCGTGATGTTTCATTTTTTGAATGGCTACAAAAGCATATGTCTGAGCTTCTTAGTTTGGATGCTGAGGTGATGGCGGAAGCGATTTTGCGCTCATGTGCGCATAAAGCGGAATTGGTGATTGCTGATGAAACCGAGCAAGGACAACGGGCTTTGCTTAATCTTGGACACACCTTTGGTCATGCCATTGAATCGATTACAAAATACACAGAATACCTACACGGCGAAGGTGTAGCTTTGGGTACCATCATGGCAGCAAGGCTCTCTGAGCAGCTTGGTTTTGCACCGGCAGGTACTGAGAAGCGAATTGTAGCTATGTTTGAATTGGCTGGTTTACCAACCACAGTGCCACAGTTTTCAGCGGACACTTGGTTGGATGTGATGGGGCATGATAAGAAGAATGTGGGAAGTTTGATTCGATACATTCTACTGCGTGATGTGGGAGATGCTTTTATTGCTGAAACGGTCACTGACCAAGATATTCGTCGGCTGATTCAATCTTTTGAAGTTTAATTAATCTTCAGTTCCAGCAAGCAATCGTTTGATATTACTATGATGGCGCACAGTCATCAGCGTGCCCAGAACCACGCAGGCAGCAATGCCCTCTTGGCTCGCGCCAAGTAACCATGCAAATATAGGAAGCACAATGCCTGAGAGAATCGAGGCTAAGGAAACAAACTTCGATAACTTGAAGGTAACCAGCCAAACCACAAAAGAGCAGACAGCAACCCAAGGCATCCATGGTATCAATACGCCATACATGGTTGCTACACCTTTTCCACCTTTAAACTTCAGGTAGATGGGGAAGATGTGACCAAGAAACGCTGCCAAAGCAATCGCTGCGATTTCAAACGAAGTAAGTGAAAGGCCAACAGCAAAGCCCACTGGTAAAACGCCCTTGGCGATATCGGCCAACAAAGTCAGAATGCCGACCTTTTTGCCGCCAGTGCGCATGGCATTGGTGGCACCAATATTGCCGCTACCGTGCTGTCTTGGGTCTTTACCAGTTAACCACCGGGCAAAAATCAAACCAAATGGAATAGCACCTAAAAAATAGGCGCCTAAAAGCATGGTCAGTGCTTCTGAGCTCAGTGCGTTGCCCATCAAGATTTACGGTAATGGGCGCGTGCGTTATCAAATAACGATTGTACAGAAGATGCTTGATCTCCATAAGCCAACGCAGGCAAAAGGCTGGTGAAATCAGTAGCAGTTCCGAACAATGCTGGGAATGCTTCGCCGCTCGCGACATTATCAAAGGCGAGTAATTTCAATTGGTCTTTGGTAAGCAATGGTGTGGGCAAGAAGTTGGAAACAGTTGCTAATAGGCCTGCTGCCACGTTTGGCATCGATACCATGAAACGCTCGCGACCCAAAGCCTTCATCCACAAATCCAGCAGATCGCGGAATGAAAATACTTCTTGGCCAGCAAGGGTAAAAGATTGTTTGGCAACTTTGTTGTTGTGGATGCTTAGCACAAATGCACGAGCAACATCTTCAACCCAAACCGGTTGAAATTTGGTGTCGCCAGCAATCACTGGAAGTACAGGGCCGTTGGCAGACAGAGCTTTAAAACGCATGAGGAATGAATCACGAGCACCAAAAATGATGGATGGGCGGAAAATGGTCCAGTCTAATGAAGATGCCGAAACGAGTTTTTCTGCCTCAATTTTTGTGGCCGCATATTGGCTGACTTGTGCTGCCTTGGGGTCGAGCAAAGCGCTCATATGCAGAAGTTGTTTGATGCCGGCTTTTTCACAAGCAGAAATCACGTGTTTGGCGCCAGTTACGTGCGCAGCTTCAAAGGTATTGCTGCCACGTTCAAAGAGTAAACCAACAAGATTAATCACAGTATCGCAACCAGCTACAGCTGTAGCTATGCCACGACCAGTCGTAATGTCGGCTTTGACCACTTGAATGCCTTTCACAAGCAAATCGCGAGCTCTGGCAGGGTGACGTGAGGTGACCACAACTTTATGGCCAGCTTCGATGGCTTGGCAGGTAATAGCCCTACCTACAAACCCTGTGCCACCGATGATACAAACACGTTTTCCCATGAGTCTTCCCCCGAAAATAGTATTCAAGCGAGACGCATCTTACACCCAAACAATGCGTAAGGCGATAACTGTGATAATTGTCCGACTTGGTTCGTTAAATATCTTCAAGCGGCAAGTGCTGGGTTGTCTTGTGCCAGTGTGCCTAGCGTTTGATGGCTTAAGTTATTTTTGCCATCGAAGTAAACCAAGGCAGGCTGAAAGTTGGCGACTTCTAGTTCCGACATTTCGGCATAGGTGCAAATAATCAGCATATCACCAGCTTTGGCTTTATGCGCTGCGGCACCATTCACGCCAATGGTTTTGCTGCCAGCAGGGGCAACAATGGCATAAGTGGTAAAGCGCTCACCATTGGTGATATTGTAGATGTGTAATTGCTCAAAAGGACGAATGTTCGCAGCTTTCATGAAGTCGGTATCAATAGCGCAAGAGCCTTCATAGTCCAGCTCAGCATGGCTAACAATGACGCGGTGAAGTTTTGATTTTAACATGGTTAATTGCATAAGCTTTCTTCCTCAGCCTTGTTGGGCAACAAAGGCATATTATCGATAAGTCGCGCCGAACCCACAGGGGCGGCAATGAAAATTTGGGCTTGATGGGTTTCAGCCAAATTTTGAATGGGCTGAAGGGTTATCGTGTTACGAACTTCTAAATATTCGGGTTTAATGTTGTGATTAAACAGGTGGTTGTTACCTACGCTTAGAATTGCTTCGAGATCAGAACCATTGAGCGCTGCTTGCTGCATCAACAACAAAGCTTGGGAGATGGCTGCTGCTTGGCCGCGTTCAACATCTGATAGATATTGGTTGCGGCTGCTCTTTGCTAAACCACTGCTTTCTCGAATGGTTTCACATTCGATAATTTCAACAGGTAAATACAAATCTGAAACCAAGCGGCGAATAATAGTGAGTTGTTGGAAATCTTTGGTGCCAAACACCGCGATATGGGGCCGAACAATATTCAATAGAATGTTTACCACAGTCACCACACCATCAAAATGACCAGGCCTAGAAGAGCCGCATAACACTTGGCTGAGTTCGCCAACTTTAAGGCTGACTTGCAAGCCGTGTTCTGGGTATAAGTTGTGCGGATGGAAGATGTAATCCACACCTTCAGCTTCACATACGGCCACATCGGCTTCAAACGGTTTGGGGTAGCGACTTAAATCCTCATTGGCGCCAAATTGTAGCGGGTTCACATAAATGCTTACCACCACAATATCGGCCAAACGTTTGGCTTTTTGCATCAAGCTGGCATGTCCTTGATGCAAGCAGCCCATGGTTGGCACTAGCGCGATGCGCTCGTGCGAATGTTTGGCCAACGCCAATTGCAGTTCGGCAATATCGTCAAATATTTTCATGACTTTTTCTTTGGGAAAGCAGATGAACGCACATCATCGGCCCATGCTGTGATGGCCGAAGCTGCTTGTTCGCGCAAGTTGATATAAGGAGTGACAAAAGGCGGGGTGCTTTCCGATAGACCAAGCAAATCATGCCAAACCAAAACCTGTGCATCACAACTTAAACCCGCGCCAATGCCCACCGTTGGGATGTCAATGGCGGCTGTGATTTTTGCGCTTAAATCGTCCGGGATACATTCCAATACCAAGGCGGTTGCGCCAGCTTCGGCCACAGCCAAAGCATCTGCGAAAATCTGCTCGCGTTCAGTGGTCGTTTTGCCACGTTGTTTGAAGCTGCCGAATTTTTTAACCGATTGCGGCGTCATGCCAATATGGCCAACCACGGCAATGCCGCGTGCACTTAAAAAAGCGATGGTCTCAGCCATGGCCGCGCCGCCTTCAAGTTTCACGGCATCACAAGCTGTTTCCTGCAAAACATGGGCGCTATTGGCAAAAGCTTGTTCTTTGGATTGTTGGTAGGAGCCAAAAGGTAAATCACAAACTACCCATGGGGTATTGCAGCCGCGCACGACAGCGGCGGTGTGTAATATCATATGTTCAAGGGTGACGGGGATGGTGGTATCAAAGCCCAAATTGACCATACCCAAGGAGTCGCCAACGAGGATGACATCAATGCCGGCTTGTTCAGCAATGCGCGCAGATCCTGCATCATAAGCCGTAAGCCAAGCCAAACGCTCGCCTTTGCTTTTGGCAGCCAATAAGCTGGCAGCTGTTATGTTTTTTTTCATATTAATCCCCGTTCCGCTTCAGTCTGCACAAGGGCAGTACCGTCTTTCAGGAGTGATTCTGCGGCGAACTGTAACACTGATTATAAAAGTTGACTACGCGGCTATGTTTTTATGGGGTTCGGTGCGTTTCATCACAGGGGCTGTGGTTGTGGTTTTGTACACTGCGCCACTTTAAATAGGAGTTTTTATCATGCGTAAAGTTTTAATCTTGGGCTCTGCCCTTTTGCTTTCAGGCCATGCCATTGCTGCTGATGCTGAATGGACATCCAACCTAGAGGTTGGTTATGTGCAAACAGGCGGCAACACGGAAGTGAGCTCGCTTAATGCCAAAGGTAAATCATCACGTGACGGCGAAGAGTGGCGCACGACGGTTCAGGCCTTGGCTTTGAATGTGTCCGATAAAGTCGGCACCACAGCTGAAAAATATGATGTGTCTGTTCAAGAAGATTACAAATTGACCGAATCAGGTTATTTGTTTGGTCGTTTGGGTTTTGATACCGATAGGTTTGGTGGTTTCACCAGCCGCACCAGCGAAACCGTTGGTTATGGTTTTGGTATCTTGAAAAATGATGAGAAACAATGGAACGCAGAAGTTGGTGCCGGTGCGCGTCAAACTGAATTGACCGATGCGACTAAAAACAATGATGCCATCGTGCGCGCTGCCACATTGTTTAACTGGAAATTCAATCCTTCATCGACATTCTCTCAAGAGCTAAAAATCGAAGCAGGTAAAGAAGGCTCTGTTACCAATTCGATTACAGCATTGACCAATCAAGTGAGTGGTAACTTATCAAGCAAAGTATCATTTTCAGCGCAAAAAACGTCGAAAGTGCCAGCTGGCAATAAAAAGACCAACACTGAATTGGCGATTGCCTTGGTATTCACTTACTAAGTTTTTATCGAGTTAAGCCCTTTTGGATTCAAATCCCACCAGCGAAAGTTGGCGGGATTTTTTTTTGGTTTCCTTAATTTACACATGGTTTCATAAAATCGACATTACTTCGCAATCCCCCTATCCTTTCTACTCGCTGGAAACGGGGGAGAGGTCTATTGGATTCTAAGCAGCAACAAATCATCATTGATTTGCAGGCGATATTGCCCGCTGCGAGTTTGCTCACATCCAAAGAAGCCCTCACGCCCTACGAATGCGATGGCTTATCCATTCACAAAGGTTTGCCGCTAGCGGTGGCGCTGCCAGAAACACTTGCCCAAGCACAAGCGATTGTGCGTAGTTGCACCAAAGCAAAAGTGCCGATTATTTCTCGCGGTGCAGGTACTGGCCTTGCTGGCGGAGCTATGCCCACCCAAGGTGCTGTGGTCTTATCATTGGCTAAATTCAATGAAATTCTTGAAATCGATGAACATAATCTCACCGCTACTGTGCAGCCCGGTGTACGTAATCTCGTTATTTCCCAAGCGGTGGCACACTTAAATCTTTATTACGCACCCGATCCCTCCTCGCAAATCGCTTGCACCATTGGTGGTAATGTTGCTGAAAACTCTGGCGGCGTGCATTGCCTCAAATATGGACTGACGGTGCACAATGTGTTGGGCTTAAAAATATTGGGTATTGATGGTGAAATTTTTGAGCTGGGCGGCAAGGCGCTGGATAATGTGGGTTATGATTTACTGGCTTTGATGCATGGCTCTGAAGGGCTGCTGGGTATTGTGGTGGAAGTGACAGTGAAACTGTTGCCCAAGCCAGAGTTGGCGCAAGTGGTGTTGGCAGCTTTTGATGATGTGGAAAAAGCGGGACAATCGGTGGGTGATATCATTGCTGCAGGCATTGTGCCCGCGGGCTTAGAGATGATGGATGC
>Ga0100402_1000418_pt1 | contig 49882 bp, 39 predicted proteins | sample CryGeyme20150102_FD_80419 | JGI IMG/M metagenome (GOLD analysis project Ga0100402, IMG submission 80419) | Groundwater microbial communities from Crystal Geyser aquifers in Utah, USA - Crystal Geyser metaG 2015-0102 | ecosystem: Environmental > Aquatic > Deep subsurface > Groundwater | place... | reverse complement strand
TCATATTTTTAAAAATAACGTTAAAATTTTTGTTTTTGGCAATATCACAAAGTTTTAGAAGCAATGGAATAGAACTGCTGTCGATATATGTAACTGCCTTACAATCTAAAGTTATTTTATGTGTTGCAGACTCATATGAATGATAACAAGAATACACTTCCGGCATGGTATGATCATTCAAATGACCAATAACCTGAACAAACAAATGATTTTGAAGACTATCATAATGATAAACTAGCATTTTAGCGCTCACGTAAAGCCGATTGTCGAGCTTTCAAGAATGGTTTTAAAAGATAATCAAGAACTGACTTTTTGCCTGTCATAACATCGACTGTAACTGTCATACCTGGAATAATATACAATGGCTTATCTTCACTGCCAAGGTAATTTTTTTGAGTACGCACTAAAATTTTATAATAGCTTTCTTCTTTTCCGCGTTCTTCTTCAGTAATCGTATCCGCACTAATATGCTCTACTTTTCCTTCAAGTCCACCATATATCGTGTAGTCATAAGCTGTAACTTTGACTACAGCGTTTTGCTTTGGACGAATAAATGCGATATCTTGAGGTTTAATTTTAGCCTCTATCAGTAAATTATCTTCAGTAGGTACGATTTCAAGAATATCAATACCAGGTTGGATCACCGCACCCACAGTGGATATATGCACGACATTGACTGTACCCGTAACAGGCGAGCGAATTGTGGTACGAGTTAGGCGATCTTGAGCTGCTTTCAAATTTTCTTTTAACGCTAATAGCTCAGCTTCTTTTTCATTTAAATCTTTTTGCTGAGTCGACCTGAATTCATCTTTAACAGTGGTGATATCGCCTTTCAATTCATTAATTTGACGCTTAAGCCTCAAAAGCTCTAATTGAGACATTAAACCTTCATCAACGAGTGGTTTAGTTATTTCAAGTTCTTCAACGGCTAAATCATAGCTTTTCTGTAATGTGGCAATACTAGAGGCTAACTGGCTTTTTTGTTTATCAAACAAATGCTGCTCATTTTTAATCGCTTCTTGGCCTTTAGAAACCACCAGTTGTGGAAAAATTATTTGATCCGCACCTGAAGCTTCTGCGCGCAGTCTGGCAATCGCCGCTAGCAGAGTGATATATTTTTGCTCACCCTCGTTAAATGATGAAGAAAACCGGGTATCATCGATGCGTAAGAGGATCTGACCTTTTTGAACGGTATCCCCTTCTCTAACATACAGCTTTGATAAAATGCCGCCCTCGAGATTCTGAATAACTTGTACTTGGGAAGAAGGAATCACTTTTCCTTGGGCGGTTGTTATTTCATCAAGCACTGTCACACTAGCCCAAATGAGTGCAATAATCATAAAAAAAGCAATTGCATACATCAGTACAAAACCCCAGTTTTTATTGTCACTCAATACAATTTCACGACTATCACTGATAAAATTAAGTTCTTCAGAAGTAGGCTGCTTGTCAACGTGCTTTGGTGCTGTATCTTTATTTAGATGAGGCGTTTTATCGTTGTTAAAATCATGCTTAAGATCCTCTTGCATTTGAGAAATGGCTTGCTTTACATGAGCAAGTTTATCGGTTTTATTTGTAATTTTTTGGTTATCTTGAATCAACATTGCATCTTCATTTTTGCTTTTTTTATTATAACCTTTATCATTTGTTTTTTCTTTTAAAGATTTTTTTATTTGGGGGTTATGAACTCCTTCATCAACTTTATTGTTATGAATGGCACTTGATTTTTGGAATGATTTATCTTTAAATTGCTGTTTATCACTCAATACACTACTAGTTTTATTACCTTCAGTTTTAGAGCTTACATTTGAGTCCATATGGGTTGCTGAAGGCTTTTGAACTTTTTTCACGTTTGGCATTGGCGGATGATCTTTGCGGCGCTTCCGCTCATCTAGAACATTCATAAACTCATCAAATTCATTGTCTTCGAAGCGCTGTTTTTTTAAATCTTTTTCGATATTTCCTTGGTGCTCAGATTCAATAGTAACGTGCTTGATTTTTTCTCTATCAGAATTTTTTTTATGACACTGGTCTTTATTTTTCAAATTTTTTTTATTTAAATTTTCTTGTTCCAGTTGAAACTCATCGTTTTTACAATCTGTTTGAGATTCTAAAGCACTAAGCTCAAGCATAGACTGCTTAGAGTCACCCACTCTATTTTCAATCTCTTTTATTTTTTGGTTGACCCATACAATTTTATCGCATAATTCTCCCATTTTTTTCTTTATTTGATTTATTTTTTCAGGTGGAGATTCTTCAGGTTTTTGACGAACGATTTTTTCATCTTCTAATTTTTTTATATAATCTTTTATTGCTGATATTTTTTGATAATCTCGGTGCATGAGGCCTTCTATTTTTTTCTTATTATCTTTGATTTTGTTCAAATTCTCAGCTGTTGTATTGCCAGAATCTTGTAATTTTTTATTGATTCTTTTCAATAATTGATTTCTCTCAGATACAATCTTTACTAATTGCTGCAAATGAATTGTTTTTTGAGAAATTTTATTATCTATATTTGATAAAATTTCGTGAGATTGACATTTATTGGTCAAATATGACTCAAAAATGAGTTTTTGCTCCTCAAGTTCACGTTTCTTATTGAATAAAAATGTTAACTGCTCACGAAGTTTAAACAATTGTTGATTACTATTTTTTGAGCCCGATTCACTTGCCATTTAAGATCCTAAATTTCTTTACTATTCTTGAATTTGCTTAAGCGCATTTAAGACGTTATCTTTTGTCCCATCAGCAATTATTTTACCATGCTGCACCACAATCAGTCTTTCAGTTAAAGTCAATATCGACATTTTATGTGTCACGAGTAACAAAGTTGCTGATTGATAAATGTGTTGTAAATTTTTAACAAACGCATTCTCAGAACTATTATCCATAGAATTTGTTGGTTCATCCATCATAAGTAAAGAAGGAGACAACAACAATGAGCGTGCGATACAAATCGATTGACACTGCCCCCCTGATATACCCTGGCCGCCTTCACCTATAGGCATATCGTAGCCTGCTGGATGCTTACTAATAAAATCATCTGCTCCACTAATTTTAGAGACACGCAATACTTCTTCATCTGAAACCCAAGGGGCTTTCATGGTAATATTTTCTCGCACCGTGCCATAAAACAGTCGCGGCTCCTGTTGTACATATCCAATTTGGCGACGCAAATCAGCCGGATCAATTTGTGCAATATCTGTACCGTCGATTCTAATAGCACCTGTAGTAGGCGTATAGAAACCCATGATTAATTTTAATATAGTTGTTTTTCCGGATCCCATTGGCCCAATGATCCCCACATGTTCACCTGGTTTTATTCGAAATGAAATATTTTTAAAGAGTTCTACCGGCGAATCCTGATACTTAAAGCTTACATCTTCAAATTCTACTTCACCATTGAATTTAGGACGATGTAAAAATCGTTTTCTATCAGGACGCTCAATAGGCAAGTCCATGACTTCATTGAGCGTTTTAAACGAATATTTAGTCAATTGATAACGAATGAGTAAACCGGTCACTTGCCCTAGGGGTGCCATGGCTCTGCCACTCAGTATCGTTGCTGCTATCAGACCTCCGACCCGCAATTCTCCTTTAGCAATTAAAAATACCCCGAATACCACAATTAAAACCGTCACTAAATATTGAGTGAACACAGCAATATTAGTTGCCAAAGTAGAATAGAAGCGTGAGCGCATTGAACTACCAGCGCTTAATGTTACGTATTTTTCCCATTTACTTTGCATTGTCCCTTCCGCGGATAGGCTTTTAATCACATCTAAATTAGATAATGACTCAACAAGAATTGCATGTTTCTGAGCACCGCCTGCATAAGTTTTTTCTACAGCTTGCTTTAGAGGTAAGCTAATTATCAATGAGGTGATGACGAGGACTGGAATGGCAATGAGTGGCACATAAGCGATTGGCCCACCGACCAAATAAATCACTAAAATAAATAGAAAAATAAATGGTAAATCAGCAAGTGCGGCAATCGTAGCTGATGTAAAAAAATCTCTTACATTCTCAAAATCACGTAAATGACTGGCTTGTACCCCGGTTGATACAGGTTTTGCATTGATTTTTACTCCGAGACTGTGTTCAAATAATTTGCCAGCAATGATAACATCGACTTTTTTTCCTGCAGAATCAATAAAATAACTACGTATAGTGCGCATGAAAAAGTCAAATATGAAAACAATAATAGCGCCTGTTGCGAGCACAAATAATGTCTCAGTGCTGTTATTTGGAACCACTCGGTCGTACACATGTTTAATAAATAAAGGCACTGCTAGTGCAAATATATTGATAAAAAGTGACGCAATTATCACTTGCACATAGTAAAATTTATATTTCCATAGCGTTCCCCAAAACCAAGAACGCGCTGTTGATTTTTCAGGGGTACAACTCGTTCTCGATTCAAATTGATGCTCTTGATGAATAAAAAATACGTAGCCAGAAAACTGTTTAGACAATTCTTTTAGCGTAATCTTACTTGAACCTTCAGCTACTTCTGGAAAAATAACTGTAGCGACACCCGTACTTTTAATATCAAGCAGCACGCAAGCTCGATTGTTCTCCAGAATCAATACTGCAGGCAATAGTAATGTAGAAATATCTTTGAGCTTACGTTTAAATAATTTTGCAATTAATCCTGCCTTAGTGGCAGCTCGAATGAATAATTCAGGAGTCAAGCGATTATTCTTTAAAGGTAGCCCCGCACGAAGTGCTTGGTGCGAAAAAGGTTGCTGTTTAAGCTTAGTTATAATCACTAAACACTCAAGTAATGAATCTTGAAACTCTCCCACTGCATCTGCAGAATCAAGCAAATTATCTGATACCATCAGTGCCTTCTTATGTATAAAAAAAAGTTGAATTAATCTCAATCAGTTTATTGAAGACTTACTAGTTACTATGAGCCATATATCATCTAAATTAATTAACAATATAAATATTAAACTGATGCCATACGTTTAAGTATAGCATCTAGTCTTATAACTGCCGGATGGTAGTATAAAAAAACCCTGGCTAAGCAGTATTTGCTAAGTGACTGCGTATCAGCGGGTGTTGACTTTGAATATCAGCTGGAAGAGCTGCAAGTGCTTGCGCGGCCTTACTTCTCGATAAATAATGGCCTTGATATACTCTATAAACCGAGTGCCCGTTAACGTTTGCCTGCACGATATGCGAATCACCCTTCAGTTGATGACTATCAATGAAGCGCTGGGCAGCTGGTTGACTATTTGAGGCAAACAGCTGTAATGAATAAGTTTGGGTTTTGCTAGCCTGAGACGCTATAGGTTTAGATTTTTTTGAATCAGTGTTATTTTTTGAGCCCATCATGGATGGTATTTCTTGTGCAGTTTGACTGCTGCTTACAGGCTGTGCACTTGATTTATTGACGTTTACGGATTTAGATGAATCATTTTTAGTATTGGAGAACCTATCCATAGCAGAACCAAGATTATGTGTACGAGTAGGCATATCGCTTAAATAGCTATACGGCTCATCTGCTGCTTTCTCAATTGACTCATAGCTTTGAGCTAAGGTTTCAACAAGCGTACCCATACTCGCGAGTAATCGATAACTTCCAACCTTAATGCCATATTGTCCATCAATATAGCTAATGGATGCTTCATAATATTCAGCTTGTGCGTTTAACAAATCAAAAAGTGTTCGTTGCCCTAATTGAAATTGCTTCACATAAGCATTAAACACCGCTAAGCTTTCATCTCGATGCTGTTTTAAATACATCAGACTATCTTTTGCTATTTGTAAATCGTTCCATGACAGTGACACATCTTCAACAACATCACGCTTAATTTTCGCTATATCTTCAACTGCAGCGCGTTCACGATTTCGACTCGCATTCAAGCCTGCTAAGTCTGAACCGCCGTTCAATACGTTGTAAGTCATTCTTAACATCGCTTGAGCATCTTCGTTTCGACCCGGGACCCCGTCTAAGTTGTTGTTGTAGCTCGTGCCTAAATCTAGAGTAAATCGTGGATAAAAGGCTGATCGAGCCACTCTAATCGCAGCTTCAGAAGCCAATGCTTGAGATTCAGTAATTTTTATCGATGGGCTTTCTCGTAGTGCCACTGCGTGGGCATATGCTTCACTCTCTGGAAGATTTCTTGGTAGCCCAGGCTTCTTTAAATCTCGAGGTGCTGGCTGGCCTACAACCTTATTAAAAGTATCTTTGGCATTTTCGAGACGACCTTGATCCGCCTCTAAACGCGAAATAGCGAGCGCTAAACGAGCTTTTGCAAGACTGAGCTCAGATTTACGTCCGGCACCCGCAGTTAGTCTGCGGTCAATTTTATTGACCAAATCTCGATGCGCTTTTACATCTAAACGTCTGACCGCAAGAATTTCTTGAGCACGTAAAATATCATGATAAGCTGCCACCGCATCAAACGCCAAGCTTTGTTGAACTTCAGTGATTCTATGACGGGTAGCATTATAATCGAATCGTTTTTGACTCACTTTATTACGAGCATTGCCACCATCAAACACAAGTTGTTTTAAAAATGCCTGGGACTCACGTCGGGTAAAGGTGCGCGAACTTGAACCTGTGGAGCGCGTCGCTGGATTACCGCTATTTTCTCGACCTATCCCCGCGGTAATATCAAGTGATGGATAAAGGCCCCCTTGAGCAATCTTAATATCCTGTGCGGCTGCAGCAGAATCTGCTTTTGAAGATAATATTTCAGGATGACTTTGCAACGTTTGATAAACGGCATCTTGCATATTATAGGCAAATAATTGGTCAGACAGCAAAGTCACTGAAAGTAATAGCCCAATGATAGAAATGATTAAACGTAAATTAGCTAAATTCAGCATACAATAAATCCTAACTCAAAGGTGATGGAAAATCCGTGTTTAAACTACTTTCGGCATTATCTCCATAATTATTAGCAAATTCAAGCAATTGACGGGTTTTAGATGTGTTGAGACACTTTGTTAACCAGCTGAGCTGATGGCTTGGGATGTTAAAGCTCATCTTTAACAAAGAAGAATTTTTAGTGAAATCAATGATTTACATTTGTAACATCGAAAACTGTAAGCTGTATTATTAGCGCTCGATATGGTTTGTTATTTTGTGGGACAATAAATTTAGAGCCCCCTCATTGGCGATATATCTTCGATCGACTTAATTATCATTTGGCCAATGATGAACCGTTTTTGACAATTACTTTAAGATTATCAGGTCACTTTTTAGCCCTAGGGAGTTTTTTATCCACTGAAGCAGAATTATTATAAGAATAATTCGCACGTGCAGGCATATCGCTTGAATAATTATAGGATTGATCCGTTGCTTCTTCAATTAACTTATTACCTTGGGCCAGAGTATCAACGAGCGTACCCATGCTTTGCAAGCAACCGATAGCTTCCAACTTTAAGATTATATTGTCCATCGATGTAGCGAATGGATGCCTCATAATACTCAGCTTGGGCGTTTAACAAATCAAAAAGTGTTCGTTGTCCTAATTGAAATTGCTTAACATATGCATTAGATACGACCAAACTTTCATCTCGATGCTGTTTTAAATACATCAAGCTATCTTTTGCTATTTGCAAATCATTCATGACAGTGAAACATCTTCCACAACATCGCGTTTAATTTTTGCTATATTTTCAACTGCAGCGCGTTCACGATTTCGACTCGCATTCAAATTCGCTAAGTCTGACCCGCCTTTTAACACATTGTAAGTCATCTTCAGCATTGCTTGAGCATCTTCGTTTCGACCTGGAACCCCATCTAAATTATTATTATAGCTTGTGCTTAAATCTAGAGTAAATCGTGGATAAAAAGCGGATTGCGCCAATTTAATCGCAGCTCCAGATGCTAATGCTTCAGACTCAGTAACTTTAATCGATGGACTCTCCTGTAAAGCGACCGCTTGGGCATATGACTCACTTTTTGGAATATTTTTTGGTAACCCAGGCTTCTTCAAATCCCGGGGGGCTGGTTGGCCTACAACTTTATTGAATGTATCTTTAGCATTTTCAAGGTGGCCTTGAGCTGCCTCTAAACGCGAAGTAGCGAGCGCTAAACGTGCTTTTGCGAGACTAAGCTCGGATTTGCGTCCCCCACCCGCGGTCAGTCTGCGGTCAATTTTATTGACCAAATCTCGATGTGCTTTTACATCTAAACGTCTGACCGCAAGAATTTCTTGAGCACGTAAAATATCATGATAAGCTGTGACCGTATCAAAGGCTAAGCTTTGTTGAACTTCAGTGATTCTATGATAGGTAGCATTATAATCGAATCGTTTTTGGCTCACTTTATTGCGAACATTGCCACCATCAAACACAAGCTGTTTTAAAAATGCCTGAGATTCCCGTCTAGTAAAAGTGCGCGAGCTTGAACCCGTTGAGCGTGTGGCTGGATTGCCGCTATTCTCCGGCCCTATTCCCGCTGTTATATCTAATGATGGGTAAAGACCGCCTTGCGCAATTTTAACATCTTGCGCCACTGCTGAAGAATTTGCTTTAGAGGATAATATCTCAGGATGACTCTGCAACGTTTGTTCTACAGCATATTGCATATTATAGGCAAATAATTGATCACCAAGTAGGATGGTTGAAATTTATAGTCCAATAACAGACGCTTTAAAACGAAAGTTAGTTAAATTCAGCATGCAATAAGTTCCAATGAGTAGCCATATAAAATATACGTTATATGCTTTCGGCATTGATTCGACAATGATTAATAAATTTAAACGAATCAATATTATCTACATCAGCAGTGAGTAGTGATTTCAGCTAAACTTAATTGATAAAAGGTATAAAGACTGACTAACTCAGCAATATTCTGTACTTGCATTTTACGCATAACGTTTGCGCGATGCATTTCCACAGTTTTTTTGGAGATATGTAGTCGTGTCGATATTAGCTTATTAATCATGCCACTTGCCAAACATTCAAGCACTTCATATTCACGCTTAGATAATAATTGAATACAATCTTTAATTTGCTTTAATCTCGACGTTTTTTTATATTTGTTTTGGCTAATCTCAATCGCACTATAAACGCTATCTATTAGCTTTTGCTCAGAAAATGGCTTAGTAATATACTCTATTGCACCATTTTTCAAGGCTTCAATGGCCACTGAGATATCGACACAACTTGTCAAAAAAATTACTGACAGATCACTTTTTCGCCGTTTTAACTCATTTAAGACCTGAAGACCACTCACCATTGGCATACGAATATCAGTGATTAAACATCCGTGAGCGTCTGCACAGAGCTGATTGAGAAAATCCCTAACTGCTTTATATACGTAAATTTGTAGCCCAGAAGAATCAAGCAGACATTGAACTGAAGATGTCATTTTTGAGTCACAGTCTAGCAAATATACCGTGCCATGGCTGATCACTAGTCAAGTTTATCCGTAAACATTATAATATCAGCAATTATTGTAACTGTAGAATGTCAAATATTCAACTGACTGTCCGATAGATATCTAGTGTTGTTATACCGTATAAACCCTACTTTGTAACCTCAAAAATCCAGTATGAAACTAGCAAATAACCGACTTTGTTTTTTTGGTCAACATTTCAATCTAAAATTTTTTTAAATAAATCATTAGTCAATGACTAAACCATGTCAAACACCTTATCAGCAATTACCTTGACATTAGCGGTCAATCACTGTCAGTTCCTTATTAGGCAAATGAGAGATGTATTAACGCCTGACACACTTACACAATTACAACAAATTGCAAAATATAATATCAGGTTTACTTTATCAACAAATGAACTCGCCAGCATTATTGTTAATTTAGAGCAGCTTAAAAACAAACTCGAACGTCCAGAAGACGAACAAGTTTGTAATGATTTACTGGAGATTTTGAATGCTTATCAAAAACAATTAGATTTCATGCAATCTTGCTAAGTGATTAGGCAGTATATCGATCAATACTAGCAATGATCTCCCGCTTTGCAGCTTGTGCATCTTCCCAACCATTAACTTCAACCCACTTACCTTGCTCGAGATCTTTGTAGTGTTCAAAGAAGTGTGAGATAGCGGCTAAAAGCTCAGGAGTAACATCTTCAGGAGAGTTCACTTGACGATAGCGTGTGCTTAATTTATCAATAGGCACAGCAAGAATTTTTGCATCGGGGCCAGATTCATCAGTCATTGATAAAACACCAATAGGCCGAACTTTAATAACAGAACCCGAAATCAAAGGGACTGGTGTAGGAACTAACACATCGACTGGATCGCCATCTTCAGATAATGTTCCAGGGATGTAGCCATAATTACAAGGATAAAACATCGCTGTTGACATGAATCGATCCACAAACATTGCGCCACTCTCTTTGTCAACTTCATACTTTACCGGACCACTATGCGCTGGAATTTCAATAATTACGTTAACTTGTTCAGGCACTTTATCACCTGGGCCGACGCGACTTAATCCCATAGATTTCTCCTCACTCAATTGATTAAAAAATTAAACTTGATCACACTGCTGTAGATTGCTATTAAGCGCCACACGTTGATCAAATACAAAACAACTCCCATGAAAGTGTGCATCACCGCAATCAGCAAAATAATCAAGAATCCCGCCATGGAGTTGATAGACTTCACTGAAACCTTGTTGTTCCATAATCGGCGCTGCTTTTTCACAACGAATACCTCCAGTGCAGAAAATAACCACCGGTCGTTTTTTTAAAGATGGATCCAGTTGCTTTATTGCTTCAGGGAATTCGTTAAAATTTTCCATATTCAAATCAATAGCATTATCAAAAGTACCTAACTGATATTCAAATTGATTGCGTGTATCGACTAAGGTCGCTTTGCCTTCAGCTAACCATGCTTTCAGTTGCTTAGGTGATACATATTTAGGCTGATATGATAGAGTAATACCTGGCTGTTTGACAGGCGTTAATTCACGCTTGATTTTAACTCGTAAACGTTTAAATGGAATATTGTCCGAATAGCTGCGTTTAAACTGCATTTGTGCGAACTCGGGAAAACTTGTTAAATAGTCAGTCAATTGATGTAAATTTGACTCTATTCCAGCCAAGTTTAGGTTGATACCCTCTGGACTTAAAATAATAGTGCCCTTTATTTCATTCGTTTGACAAAAAGCTAATAAAGTTTCCCACCAAGCTGTTAATTCACTGAGCTCAACAAACTGATAGCCAGCAATATTAAGTATTTTCACCAAGCCACACCTTCTTTTTACAAAAAATAGAGTAATATTAGCCGATTCTAACAATCATGTCACCCGGCAACTGACTTGAGTTCAACTGATAGTGCGGTTGAAATGGTTAATTTCAGTTTAAAAGAATCCTATGCACGTCTTTTCAATAGTTTTGAAGCATTGTTGTTTATTTTTTCGAAAAAAAAAATTAAAATGCAATTCTTATCAATTAAACGGAAAAATCATGCCTGACTGTATATTCTGCCAAATCGCATCTAAACAGCTCAGCGCTCATATCACTTATGAAGATAAACAAGTAATCGCTTTTAACGATATTGACCCTCAAGCACCGGTTCATCAATTGATCATACCTAAGCAACACATCTCGACCCTTAACGATATTACAAGTGAGTCTATTCCTCTAATCGGGCACATGGTTAAAGTTGCAAGTGAACTGGCACATGAATTCAATCTTAATGAATCTGGATACCGAACGGTATTTAACTGTAATGCCAATGGCGGCCAGATGGTATTTCATATTCATTTACACTTACTAGGCGGACGCCAAATGTCCTGGCCTCCCGGTTAATGGAAAACATATGAGCATAGAAAAAAATACCCAACTTTACCATCAATTATTAACGAACATTGGCGAGGATCCTAGCCGAGAAGGTTTGCTAAAAACGCCTGAAAGAGCGGCTAAGGCATTAGATTATCTAACGCATGGATATAACACTCAATTAGAAGATATTATCAATGGTGCCATCTTTACCTCTGACATGGATGAAATGGTTATCGTAAAAGACATCGAACTATACTCACTTTGTGAACACCATCTATTACCGTTCATTGGTAAATGTCATGTTGCGTATATTCCCCAAGGCTACGTTTTAGGTTTATCTAAAATTGCAAGAATTGTTGATATGTATGCGAGACGATTGCAAATTCAAGAGCGCTTAACTCGTGAAATAGCTCAAACAATAATGGATGTGACTAATGCTGAAGGCGTAGGGATTATTATTGAATCCAAGCATTTATGTATGATGATGCGTGGCGTTGAAAAGCAAAATTCATGTATGACGACGTCTGTGATGTTAGGATCATTCCGTAACGATAATGCCACAAGAAACGAATTTTTAACATTAGTCAAACAATAAATAATATTGATCTTAAATGGCGAGTATATGACAAACTAGCATAGTCGAATGACCACTATAAAAAATAAGTTTATAGTAAAAAGCTCTACTAAAGTAGAGCGATATAATAATCACAATAGGAATGTTACTGAGTGAATGTGCAAAAAGATTATTAAACTTCTTTCATTGATAAACGTATTTTGCCTTGTCTATCAATTTCTAAAACTTTTACTTTTACTTCTTGACCCTCGCTTAGCACTGAGTGTACGTCTTCGACACGCTCATCGGCTATTTGTGAGACATGGACTAAGCCATCTTTACCTGGAAGAATATTAACGAAGGCACCAAAGTCCATAATTTTAATGACTTTTCCTTGGTAAATTTGGCCAATTTCTAATTCAACCGTTAATAATTCTATTTGCTGTTGGGCTGCTTTTGCGGCTTCAACATCAACTGCCGCAATGCGTACGATACCGTCATCAGTAATATCAATAGTCACTCCCGTAGATTCTGTTATACTACGAATAGTTGCTCCACCTTTACCGATAACATCGCGAATCTTATCTGGATTAATTTGAATCGTGGTAATACGAGGCGCATAATCCGAAACTTCTGTACGAGGAGTAGCAATCACTTGATTCATAATTCCAAGGATATGTAATCGACCGTCTCTAGCCTGAGCTAAAGCTTGCTCCATAATTTCACGTGTAATGCCTTGGATTTTAATATCCATTTGTAACGCAGTGACCCCTTGTTCAGTACCTGTCACTTTGAAATCCATATCCCCTAAATGATCTTCGTCGCCTAGGATATCAGTGAGTACTGTAAAACGATCATCTTCCATCACTAGTCCCATCGCTATACCAGCAACTGGGGCTTTTACCGGCACACCAGCGTCCATCAATGATAGACTACTGCCGCAAACACTCGCCATAGAACTTGAGCCATTAGATTCGGTAACTTCAGAAACTATACGTATTACGTAAGGAAATTCATCAGTACTCGGCATAACCGCCTGCATCCCACGCTTAGCGAGTCGACCATGACCAATTTCGCGTCGTTTAGGCGAACCAATCATACCTGTTTCACCGACAGAATAAGGAGGAAAATTATAATGCAATAGAAAATGCTCAGTACGCTCACCATTTAGAGAGTCAATTGATTGTGCATCACGACTAGAACCTAAGGTAGTCACAACTAGCGCTTGTGTTTCACCTCGGGTAAATAAGGCTGAGCCATGTACTCTTGGTAAAACACCGACTTCAACATTGATTGGTCGAACCGTTGTAGAGTCACGTCCATCAATTCTTGGCTGTTTATCTAAAATCTGCTGCCGCACAATACGTTTCTCAAGACTACTAAAAACTTCAGTAATCTCGTCAGGAAAATATTCCGGGTCAGTCATATCATCTGAACACCAATGCTGCACGACTTTTTGCTTGAGCGCCGATATGGCATCTTGGCGTGCAAGTTTGTCCTGAATGGTATAAGCTTGGGTAAGCTCTGCTGAAATTAAATCTTTAACCGCTGCCTCTAATTTTTCATCAACTGGCAATGGTTGCCAATTCCAACGTGGTTTGCCCACTTTATGGTGTAGCTCAACGATAGCTTGGATAACCACTTGCATTGATTGGTGGCCCATGTCAACGGCATTAAGCATCACCTCTTCAGGTAATTCGGCTGCTTCAGATTCAACCATCAATACCGCAGACTGAGTACCCGCAACCACTAAATCCAACTGGGATTGTGCCAGCTCTGATATACTTGGATTAAGCACCAATTGACCATCAACATAACCTACACGTGCGGCTCCTAGAGGACCATTGAAAGGTATGCCAGAAATAGATAACGCCGCGGATGCGCCTAAAAGCGCAGGGATATCAGGTTCCACTTCAGGGTTAACGGACAAAACGGTGGCAATCACTTGTACTTTGTCTTTAAACCCTTTTGGAAACAAAGGACGAATTGGGCGATCTATGAGTCGCGCTGTCAAAGTTGCATGCTCAGAAGGTCGGCCTTCGCGTCGAAAATAACCACCTGGAATTTTACCAGCGGCATAATCACGCTCTTGATATTCGACAATCAATGGAAAGAAATCATTCTCATAAGCTGTATCACTCTGATTGCTCACAACAGTGACTAAAACTGAAGTTCCATCCATTTCGACCAAAACTGCAGCAGTCGCTTGACGAGCAATACGACCAACTTCAAAGGTTACAGTATGCTTACCATAAGGAAAGCTGACTTTTACAGGGGCATCCACTCTATGTGTTTCCTTAAATTAGGTCAAAAATTGATTTAATTACGTATTTCTAAATCTTTAACAATTTTGCGATATTGCTCAATATTGTTTTTCATTAGATATTTCAATAGCCTACGTCGACCAGTAACAAGCTTCATCATTCCTCTTAGAGAATGTAAGTCTTTTGGATGTGTTTTAAAATGTAGTTGTAAATCACGTATTCTAGCGGTTAAAAGAGCAACTTGAACTTCAGTTGATCCGGTATCACTCGTTGATTTTTGAAAAGGCTGCATTGCTGATTGCTTTGCTGCTACTGTTAGCATATTTTCTCCATACTCAATAAATATAATAAATACTTTGATCGGGGCATTCTAAACTACAATTTGGCTGATTACAATACCTTAACCAAATCCTTAGCAAAAGCGTTCCAATAGGGCTAAAAACGTGAGTTCATAGTCATTTTATGATTTAAATTATAAACTAATCGACCTAAAAGTATAGCCTATCGATCATTTGATAGCTCACCACCACAGCCAAATCAAAAAAGCAAGCTAACAGAATGAGGTTAAGCTGTAAGTAGATCATTTAGGCTTTCAACGGTTATTGATAGCATAAAAACGTACTACATTTTCACTATCAACAAAGTATGTAACCCTATTCGATTTCAGTTTGATCGAGTGAGATCGCAAGTGGAATGACCATTTTAAAGCAGGATCCTTTACCTTCATGACTAACGAATCGTAATTCGCCTTCCATATCTTCAATATATCGACTCACACGTGTTAAACCTAAACCTCTCCCACGCTTACCCCCTTTATTGCTAGGTTTGGCTTTCACAAATGCTTTCAAAATATCTGCTTGTTTATCCGCAGGTATTCCCATGCCGGTATCATAGACATTAAAACGAATCACCGCAACTTTAGAAGTACTCTCCAAAAGTTCTACAGTTAATTTTACCTGCCCATGTTCAGTAAAATTAATAGCATTACTCAATAAATCTACTAAACACTGATAGATTCTTTTTCCGTCACCAAGGAGACGACTTGGAATTTTATCATCATACACACACTCATAGTCGATTTTTTTATAGCGAGCTGAAGCTAAATTAACATTGAATGCACATTCTACTATTTCAGGCAAATTGAAACGTGTAAATAGTGTTTCTTCGGATATTTGGCCTTGATACAATTCAAATAATAATGATTCTTGATAATCTAGAATTTCGCGTGATGAAGCACTTACCCCTTCCAGCAGAAACCGTAGCTCCTCACTTAATAAATTGCTTGCACTTAACTCGCTGAGTAAAAATTCAGAGCAAGAAGCAACATGCCCCAATGGCGTCCTAATGTCATGCTCTTGATCAGCAACAAACTGTTTATAAAGCTGTAGCGTTTTTTCTTTTTCTTGGTTAGCTTTAGTTTGACCTTCTAATGCTTTTTCTAGCTCTTCCTTCCTAACTAGAGTCTTCTTACGTTCAGTGATGTCGATAGAAACACCAATGATACCTACTACTTCATTATTTTGATTATACAAGGGACTTTTTCGCGTTAAGAAAACACTAAAGCCTTCCCTATCAGGCAAATTGACTATTTCTTCAACTTCATATGTCTTTTCATTTTTCATAACCAATCGATCGATTTTTGTCAATTCAGCAGCGAGCTCCTTCCAAGGTAATTCGAAATCAGTTTTACCTATTAAATCTTTTTTGTCTAATTTAAGCGACTCAGCTTGTTGCTTATTACAACCAATATAGCGGCCTTCTTTGTCTTTCCAATAGATGTGCCCAGGAAAAGCATCAACTATATGCTTTAAAAAATTTAATTCTTCTTCTAACTTCACTTTAAGCTTCCTTTTCAGAGACTTTATAATAATTATATTAGTTTAGCTTATCTGATTTTTCAAATATTTGAGTACTTATTGAGTGCAGTATTGATACTGGGTCTTTGATAGCAATTAAATTTCACATTTGGAAAATATAAATTCAAAGGGTACGATGGTAATTACGTGCTGAAATTAAAAATCGCTGACGGTTTTATCTATCTTGATATCATATGCTCATCAGTTTGTTTATGTTAAAATGATTTATTTTAAAATAAAAAGAGTATTAAAGTTGGGTGCTTAAATTTGTATTGATGTAGCGATAACGCTACTTTGTTTCAGTTTGATCAAGCGAAACCTTTAGAGGTATCACCAACCTAAAACAGGAGCCTTTACCTTCGGCACTGTCAAATCGCAGCTCACCTTCCATATCAGCGATGTACTGACTTACTCGAGTCAACCCCAGGCCCCTACCACGTTCTCCGCCTTTGTTACTAGGTTTTGCTTTAACAAATGCTTTTAAAATATCAACGTGTTTATCTTCAGGAATTCCAATCCCCGTATCTGTTACACTAAAGCGGACAATAACTACTTTATCATTTTGCTCTAAGCATTCGACATCAAGCTTGACCTCACCTTGTTGAGTAAAACGGACCCCATTGCTTAGTAAATCGACTAAACATTGATAGATTCTTTTACCGTCACCTAGCAGATGATTAGGGATTTTGTCATCGTATTTATAGTGATAATCAATTTGTTTATACCGAGCAGAAGCAACATTTACGTTGTAAGCGTGCTTAACTATTTCAGGCAGATTAAAGCGAGTAAAAAGAGTCTCTTCTGATATCTGACCTTGATATAACTCAAATAACAATGATTCTTGATAATCTAGAATTTCTCGCGATGAAGTACTAACACCTTCCAACAAAAGCAATAACTCGTTACCCAGTAAACCAGATGCACTGAGTTCATTGAGTAAATATTCTGAACAAGATGCAACGTTACCGAGTGGAGTTCGAATATCGTGCTCCTGATCTTCAACAAATTGCTTGTACAGATACAATGTTTTTTCGCGATCTTTATTTGCAATTTGCATTTCTTTCATAGTTACTTCGAGCTTTTTATTACTCTCTAGCAAATTTTGTTCTAATTGTTTTTTTTCAGTGATATCAGAATAAATACCCAATATTCCTATGATTCGCTTTTTTTTATCTAAAAGAGGTACTTTACTCGTCAATAAATACCTATGCTCACCATTCGGTAGTGTCTGCTTTTCTTCGATGTTAATAATTGCCTTACCAGAGTTTATCACCTCTAAATCATCTTGAATAAATTTTTCAGAGTCTTCTTTTTTTACGGGCAAGTCATAATCTGTTTTACCGATAATCTGTTCAGGTTTTAAATTGAATGTGGAGGCAAATAGCTGATTACAACCTAAATAAACTCCTCGCTTATCTTTCCAAAAAATGTGTCTGGGTATCTGATTTAAAACTTCCTTGAGAACATTTTGAGTAAAACGTTGTTTAAATTTCATGTTAATTCACTACCATTGTGTTTAAATTATTCTAGCACACTTTTAAAAATACTTTATTTGTTTTCTAAATAAAATGATAAATAAGATTAAGATCAATAACTAAAGTTTTAATGGCAGTCATAGAACGTAATGCGAACAAACGAGAATTGTCACTCTTAAGCAAAAAAACTGTCTGATTAAAATACAAAAAATATTCAAATTATCAAAAAAACTAATATTTCACTCAATTTAAAGTTAAATATTAGTGACTTTCAAAAAAAAATCGTTATACTCGAGACATGAAGCTGCAGTAATTAATCTAAAGCAAAAATAATTCCATGATGTTAGACGTTTAACTACTTATTATGAAATGGAGAACAATATGCGAATTGCAATTGTAGGCGCAGGATGGTACGGCTGCCACATGGCTTTAGAATTATCAAAGCTTGGGGTAGAGGTTATCTTATTTGAAAAATCCGATAAAATTTTTAGCGGAATATCTGGCACGTTCGGAATAAGATTACACGCTGGACCTCACTATCCTCGATCAGAAGGTACAAGAGAATATTGCCACAAGAATTTCAGGAAGTTTGAAGATCACTATCCTGAACTTGTCAACCATCATAAATATTCAATTTATGCAATTGGAAACATTGATGCAAATGGTCGGCCATCTAAAGTTAGTCCAGAAGTCTTTGATAAAGTGTGTACCGAATTTCAATACAAGCATAGAATTAATCCAGAAGAGTATGGATTTAGAAATCTACTCACAGCGCACAGTTTAGATGAACCAAGTATGTCTCTCGGTACTCCGCTAAGAAAGTACTTTGTTCGCCTACTAGAAAATGCGAATATTAATGTGAGATATAACGTTAAAGTCGACGATATTGAATATGATGAAGATCATGCGATTATCAACGGACAAAAATTTGATTATGTGATAAATGCAACAAGTTTCAAAGATCTTTTACCCCGGGCAACTGACTTACCCCAGGGAATCACCCATATTTACCAACCATGCCTAGCGCTGGTTTATGAAGCTAAGGCTGAGGCGCAGTTAACCGATCCAATATCATTCATTGCAATGGACGGCTGGTTTCCTTGTTTAATGCCTTATCTTGACGGAAGTGACAATCAATACATATTAACCCACGGAAAATGGACTATTCTTGATTCTTGCAAAAAACACAGTGATGCTCAATCTATACTAGATTCTATTGATGATGAATTCGTTTTGCAGAATATAAAACCACCTTGTGAAAAAGAAATGTTAAGGTTTAATCCTGGATTCAAGAAAAGGTTCACCTTTAAAGGATTTAAAGGATCAGTGATAGCTAAACCTGTGACCAATACTGAATTCCGTTCAGCAATAACTTTCTTCGAAGTAAATAAAAAGATGATCCATATTATTCCTGGAAAAGTGAGCTGTATCTTTAGCGCATTTGAAGAAGTGCTATCAATCATCAATAAAAAAGATCTTGTCACTGATGAAAAATGTAAAAATTTTCAATTTGCTAATGACGGTGTGCTCGCTTCACATCAACAAGAACTAAAAGAGAAAATTGAAGACCAACAAAGAAACACATGTTATTTGAAAAATTATACTTTATTTCAAAATCAAAAATCTCCGAAGCTTTACACACAATTTAAACCCATCGATAACGAGATGATGTTCTATGCCCTCCCAGCCCCTCGGGTTTGAAAAGATAATTTAACTAAAATTCTATCAATCAGTTTGCTAAAACTTAGTCTATACTTAGTTATAGACTCAATTCATTGAGTCTTTATGATATTACTCTAGTTATATTTAAATGCCAGTTAGGAGCAAATAATGAACAACCGCTACCTCATTAATATTTTAAATACCCTCAACAGCGAGGGCTTTGCGGCGTTTTTATTATTTGAAAATGGGTACATGTCTGAATACAATCAAATTGCAGAGGCGCTATACAAACTTAACTCCTGCAAAGAGGAAAATTTTTTCTTATGGTGTAAGAAAAACTTACTTACCAGCCCAATTAAAAAAAAGGAACTTTCTAAACAAAAAAATATTTATAAAACTATTTCTTATCCTGATTATAAAACTGTTCTCTGCTGGACAAGTTTATCAAACTTTTATCAGGGGAAAACATTAATACTTGGAGCTGAAACCTCCCCTAAAAAATTATTAGTTGAAAAATTTATTTCTATCAAACACAAATATGCTAAAGCAAAAAGCTATGCTCAACAGGTTGAGTTGAATATTACTGGAAACCCTGTCAGTAAAGAAACGTCGATAACAGAAAACATTGATAATATTAAATTCTATTTAGAAAATATAATCGATCAATTGCCTGTTAGCGTTTACTGGAAATCAACAGACAATGTATATGTTCGTGGCAACCAAGTTGCTGCTGATATTGTAGGATTAAATAGTGGAAGTGATTTCAAAGGAAAAACTGATGAAGATTTTGCTATAAAATTAAATTGGGCAGATGAAGTTATCTACAATTTTAATAAGCAAAATAATCAAGTTTTATCAGGTTTCTCTATTGTGAATTTTGAAGAAAAGCCATTCCAAACAGCAAGAGGAAATTTGATTCACCAACTTACTAATAGAGTGCCTTTGACTAATAAAGACAAGACAATTGGTGGTATTTTAGGTGCTTCAATCGAAATAAGCGATAAAGTATTAGCTAATAAATTATTTATAAAAAATCAAGAGTTAAACCTTACTTTAGAACGATATAAACAATTTTTAAGTGACCAAGAACATGATGTTCGTACACCAAATATTGCAATAATTTCTGCAGCTACCGCAATACTTGAACAACAATATAATGAGTTATCAACTGAAAATAAAATAATGCTTCAAGGTATACTCGATTCAGCCCTGGCACTCCTTGATTATAACGATAGCTTATTGAATGCATTAATTTTGAATGAACCGAACCAATCATTAGTAGAGACCCGCTTTGCAATTCATGTGATACTAGATAGAGTGTTCAGCATGAACAAAGTCTCTGCGAATCATAAAAACATTGACTATACACTATCAATAGACTAAATGATCCCTAATTATATAGTTGGCGATGAAAGAAAATTACAAAATATTTTACTAAACGTTATTAGCAATGCTTTTAGATTTACTAACAAAGGCTCTATTAAAATTAGTGCACATTGCTTACAGCGAAAGAATGATATTGTGTATTTAAGATTCTCCATTTTAGACACAGGCATAGGTATCCCAAGAGAAAAACAATTAGAAATATATCAGCCTTTCTATAAAATTGAGCCTAGTAATAAAGGTGGCGATAGAGGCAGAGGCGTAGGACTATCCCTTGTCAAAAAATATGTTGAAGAAATGAATGGTGAACTTGCTCTCAATAGCAAAATAGGTGAAGGCAGCGAATTTATTATAATTGTGCCTTTTAAAACTTCTCTCGATCAAACTTCCTCCCATTTCGATAATTAAAAAATTTTAATAAACACACGAATTCGGGTCGAGAGAAATCTTGCATATTGTTAGTATTATCCTAATCAATGTTGGCCGTAGATTTGTTTAGATTGAAACAATAGGCAATTAAGCTGAAATGATATGGCAAAAATCGTTGATGGGACTGCGGTACCGAGTATGCTCAATATGAAAAACATTTTTGATTTGATTATAAATACTCTCGATGTGCAATCTTTTTTTAAGCACACATTTATCAAATAAAGAAGAGTAATCCTCTGTCAGCTAATTCGTTAAACAGTGTGTTAGAAATATAACCCTTACCTGTGAATAATTCTCCCTTGACCTGCTGAAGTCATATGTGAGACGGGGTTTCTATAATCGACGTTACCTGGAGTCATTATTATAGCGACTAACTCTACTTTACGGTTAGCCACTAGATGAAGTTTGAAGCTTAAAAAGCAGTCTTTTGAGCTTTTTCCTAGGGCGGCTTGTTTCGCAATGGCCTTGTGATGTTGTATACGTTTTCTATAACAGACGGGTATTTCAGTTAAATCAATAAAAGCTAGCACGGTCGAGGGTTTTAAAAGAATCTTGAACAATACGATGGGCTTTGGAAATTCCCAGGAAATCAGCTCAATAAAGTGATTATAACTGACCCATCTAAAGAAAGCGGATTTTAAGTGAATCTGAACATAGACCAGACAGTAGGCTTTAAAATCACGGTACTTTGGAAACTGTCAGTACAACAAAAGCGTCATGATTTTGCTATCAATTAATTGCGTTGCTTGATAACGCCTTTTTTACCGTCACTTGACAGATAATCGCTATTTCGAGCTTATAAAGTTCACAAAATCACCGACTAGACAAAAAAATTCCTCTATAGTAACTATCACAGACTTCCTTTACAGTTTTTTTTGTATGTAAAAAAGAGGATACTATAATACGGAGGTCTGCGCTCCTAGCAATACTTATCACGAATTCGTGTTAAGCGATAGTTTTCTATTTTACAATAATAAGATAAACACTAAGCTATTTCATTGAAAGTGTTAAAATCACCCGATTGAAGAATTCTATCGATTTTGTTAATCGATAATGGTTTTTGAATATATGCATTCATTCCAGTCGCTTGACATAATTCTCCTCTTTCTTTAAAGGGAGGGGCTGTCAATGCAATGATTACTGATGGTTTATGTAAATTTTCACGTGCATTTTTTCTAATTTTTTTTGTAACCTCTATCCCATCAATATCTGGCAAACCAAGATCCATAAAAATTAAATCGTACACATCTTTGCCAGCGAGGTCAATCGCAAGTGCGCCCGTATTTGCCACCGTCACGTCAAAACCTTTGCTTTTCAGCATTGATTTCTCGGGAATCTGAATAAGTAGCTCATCTTCTACTAACAGCACTTTCTTTTGTATATCCATAGTTAATCCTCAAGTTTGCACTAAATTGACAGAATTTTAACTAAAGTATAGTTGAAAAATTCAAAGCTGCAGGTAAAATGCAGTTAATTTATAAGTTATGCAAATTGTTGGACAACATCTTGTACTTCACTGGCAAGCGCGTTGACCACTTTTACCACTGTGTTTTGCTCACGGCCCTCAGCCATGACACGTATTACCGGTTCGGTACCAGACTCTCTTAATAGCACCCTACCGGTCGCTCCTAGCTCAACTTCAGCAGATTTAACCGCTTTTAATATTGCAGGAGAATTTGTAATATTATCTATTCGTCTTGGCAATTGTACGTTTTCAGTGAACTGTGGAAATTTTTGCATTCCACGCTTTAACTCCGCTAGTGTTTTTTCAGAATGATACATCGCTGTTAAGACTTGCAGAGCCGATAGCAATCCATCACCCGTTGTAGAAACTCCTAAATCGACAATATGTCCAGAAGATTCTCCCCCCAAAGTCCATTGATTTGCTCGCATTAATTCTAGAACGTAGCGGTCACCGACTTTGGCCCTCGCAAATGAAATACCTGCTTGTCGCAAAGCCAACTCCAGACCCAAATTACTCATTTGAGTTCCAGCAACTCCAGTAATTTTCTCAGCTTGATGTTGAGCAATAATGAATAATATTTCATCACCATCGACTATTTCACCATTCCCATCAACCATAATCACTCGATCTCCATCACCATCAAATGCGATGCCTATATCAGCTTTTATTGCTTTTACCGTTTCTTGAAGCATTTGAGGTTTGGTTGACCCACAGTTGAGATTGATATTTAAACCATCAGGATTCACTGAAAGATTTACTAAATTAGCGCCTAGTCGTGAAAGTACTTTTGGTGCAATACGATATGTTGCCCCATTCGCACAATCAACGACAATTCGTAGCCCACTCAAATCTATTGGTGCTGGCAAACACTTAATACAATGCTCAATATACTGATCAGCCGCATCATATAGGCGATATGCCTTACCTAGGTTAGCAACGTGAGTCATCGTCTGTGGTACGCTCAATTGAGCTTCAATCTTTGCTTCGATTGAGTCAGGGAGTTTATAGCCATTTTGACAGAAAAGTTTAATACCATTATCCGTATATGAATTATGTGATGCACTAATCACTATTCCTATTTTTGCAAAATGGCGCTGCGTAAGATAAGCAATTGCAGGAGTGGGCATGGGGCCTAATAAATATGTATCTAGGCCCGCTGAAGTTAATCCGGCTTCAAGAGCAGACTCTAACATATATCCAGAAATTCTAGTGTCTTTACCAATTAATACTTTTTCTTGACCATGCTGGCCACCATTGGCGAGTACTTTGCCTATAGCCCAACCTAGCTTCATCATAAACTCAGGATTAATTGGAGCCTCTCCAACTAATCCTCGAATTCCATCCGTACCAAAATATTGTCTCAAATTACTCATTGATTTTTCCTTCGTCGATAATCGCGCGCGCAACTTTCAGTGCATCTACAGTCTGTCGAACATCATGTACACGTAAAATATGTGCGCCTTGCAAAGCAGCAACCACAGCTGCTGAGATGCTACCTGCAACTCTTTTATCTTCTGTATGCTGCAGAATCTCACCAATAAAAGTTTTACGAGAAGCGCCTATTAATAATGGATAGCCTAGGTCCTGGAAAAATGCTAAATTTTGTAATATCCCACAGTTCTGCTGGGTACTTTTGCCAAAACTTCCATAACCGATGCCTGGATCTAAAATAATTTGTTGGGGATCAACGCCACACTCTATTGCAGACTCAACACGGCTCGCTAAAAAATTCTTAATTTCAGATAGGTATTCTTTATTACTGAATACTAAGCCGGTATCCGGAATACCGTCTGGATAACGCATGTGCATCATGCAAATCCCAGCATTCATCCTTGCTGCGACATTCAAAGCCCCTGGCATGCATAGCCCTCGCACATCGTTAATCAAATGTGCTCCCATTTCAAGGCATGCCTGCATCACTTCAGGACGACTCGTATCAATTGAGATAGGGACTTTGATTTGTGGAACTAAAGCTTCAAGCATAGGGACTAGCCGTTCTAACTCTGTAATTTCAGAAGCAGGCGAGTGAATACTAGGGTTGGTCGGCTCAGCACCAATATCAATGATATCAGCCCCATCTGCGACTGCTTGGCAAGCATAGTCAACCGCTTTTTGTGTCTCTAAAAATCTCCCTTGAGAACTAAAAGAATCAGATGATAAATTAATAATTGCCATTACTTTAGGCCGATTTAACAATAACTGTTTGCCATGCGCCAATTGCACTGAATAATTAGCAACCTGGTGATCACCTGCGATAGTTGCAGCATACATAATTCTTGCTCTTGATTATTCAGGTTGTTGTTGTGGCGCTGAATCAAACTGATTATTTGCTGAAGGTGTATCTTGAGTTGTCACCTCACTCCAACCTTCGGGAGGCCTAGGCGTTGCTCCTTCCATAATCGCTTTAATTTGGGTTTCATCGATCGTTTCATACCTGATCAATGCATCTGCCATCGCATGCAGCTTATCAATGTGATTTTGAAGGATGTCGTAAGCTTTTTGGTAATTTCTATCAACGATTACTCTAACTTCTTGATCAATGACTTCAGCAGTTGCCTCAGAAATTTCTTTTTGTCGCGAAACCTGATGACCAATAAAGACTTCACCCTCTTCTTCACCATACGTTAGAGGCCCTAATTTTTCAGATAATCCCCACTTAGTCACCATGTTGCGTGCGATTTCAGTGGAGCGCTGAATATCGTTTGAAGCGCCTGTTGTGACATACTCCATCCCAAAAATGATCTCTTCAGCAATACGGCCACCGAATAGGCTAGCAATTTGAGATTCTAAGCGGCGCTTTGAATGGCTGTAACGGTCAGCTTCTGGTAAAAACATGGTAACTCCAAGAGCTCGTCCCCGAGGTATAATTGTCACTTTATAGACAGGATCGTGGTCGGGTACTGACAAACCCACAATAGCGTGGCCAGCCTCATGATAAGCCGTTAATTTCTTCTCACTGTCGCTCATCACCATTGAATGACGCTCAGCACCCATCATGATTTTATCTTTTGCTTTTTCAAATTCTTGCATTGAAACCAGACGTTTATTTGCTCTTGCAGCAAATAATGCAGCTTCATTCACCAGATTGGCTAAATCTGCACCAGCAAACCCAGGAGTTCCCCTTGCTATGACAGCCGGACGCACATCATCCGCAACTGGTACTTTATTCATATGGACTTTTAATATTTGCTCTCGACCGATTATATCCGGAAGCGGGACCACCACTTGTCGATCGAACCGGCCAGGACGCAATAATGCAGGGTCTAATACATCAGGACGATTAGTTGCCGCAATCACAATGACTCCCTCGCTGCCTTCAAAGCCATCCATCTCTACTAATAATTGATTGAGGGTCTGCTCACGTTCATCATGCCCGCCGCCTAAGCCGGCACCACGATGACGACCAACAGCATCAATTTCATCAATAAAAATAATACAAGGCGCTTGTTTTTTCGCCTGCTCAAACATATCTCGCACGCGAGAGGCCCCAACCCCAACAAACATTTCAACGAAATCTGAACCAGAAATTGTAAAAAATGGAACTTTAGCTTCACCTGCAACTGCTCTAGCCAAAAGTGTCTTACCCGTTCCAGGCGGCCCAACCATTAGCACTCCACGGGGGATACGTCCACCTAAACGTTGGAACTTGCCTGGTTCTCGCAAAAAGTCGACCAATTCTTTGACTTCTTCTTTTGCTTCTTCAGCGCCGGCAACATCTTTAAATGTTACCTTGACCTGATCTTCACCCAATAATCGAGCCCTACTGCGCCCAAATGACATTGCTCCACGACCGCCGCCACCACCTTGCATTTGACGTAAAAAGAAAATCCACACGGCAATCAACAGCAACACCGGGAACGTATTTATAAATAAATGTAATAAAAAGCTCTGCTGTTCAGGTTTTTTACCGTCTACGACTACTTTTTGTTTGATTAAATCAGGCAATAGAAAAGGATCTTCCATAGGAATGTAAGTTTGAATTGATTTTTTATTGGCTGTTTTAGCATGGATTAATCGATTTTCGATCGTTGCCTGAGTAATATCACCTTTATCTAGCATAGTAATAAATTCAGAATACGGCACAGATTTTTCTTGCCGCTGATGAGTACCAAAGTTACTAAAGACTGTAACAAGTACCACGATAATAACTAACCAAATAAATAAATTCTTGACTGTGTCGTTCAAGGCTACACCTCAAAAGTTGTTAATTCAGAACGCCCCATTAGGCGTAATCATTCAGCATTTAGCAAATAGTTTAAGCATAAGTTAGAGAATTTAGCATTTTTTGCGGTCTTCCGCTAGGAATACTTTACCCACTAAATACACTTCGCGTGACCTAGCACGAGATGCAGGAGGTTTACGCACCACAACTTGCTTAAATCTTTGCCGCATTTGGCACAATATTTCATCAAAACCCTCTCCTTGGAAAATTTTCAGAACGATTGCTCCGCCTACCTTTAGTACTTGGTCGGCAAAAGCTAGCGCAAGTTCAATTAAATATATAGATTTTGGTTGATCAATTGCGCTCATGCCACTCATATTAGGTGCCATATCTGATAATACAAGATCTATTTCGCAGCCTTCCAGTGCCATCAGCAACTGCTGGTACACTGCATCTGTAGTAAAATCACCTTGAATAATTTCCACACCCGCAAGGGGTTCAAAAGCTAAACAATCTAATGCAAAAACTTTTCCTTTTGAGCCAACTGTGTGAGCAGCATATTGAGACCACCCTCCTGGTGCAGCGCCAAGGTCTACTACATTTTGCCCCAGTCGAAGTAAATGATCTTTCTCTTGAATTGCCATTAATTTATACACAGCGCGCGAACGATAGCCCCCTTTTTGTGCAGCCAAAACATAAGGGTCACTGAAGTGCTCTTTGAGCCATCGCTGGCTACTTTTGCTATGTTTTTTATTCTTCATGAATGCCTCAGTTGAAATTAGTAAAAGATTAAGTTAATCTATCAAGGTTTAATTGAATACTTATTATTATGTCACTAACTTCTCAACAAAGACAACAGTTGCGGGCTTTGGCCCACGCATTGAAGCCTATTGTGTTAATAGGCAACGCTGGGCTAACCCAAGCAGTACAGTTAGAAATTTATCGTGCGCTTGAAGACCACGAACTCATTAAAATAAAAGTCGCAGGGGCTGATAAAACCCTACGAAAAAAAATGATTGATGAAATTTTAGCTGAACAAGCGGCAGAACTCATTCAAGCCATTGGCCATGTGATTGTGATCTACCGTCAGTCCCAAAAAATCAGAGCGAAATAGAATTTGACTGATCCTCATCTTTTGATTTGTTATTTTCGGTCGTATTGTCACTTGACCGTATCAGATTTGTTATCGATCTGAAAAAATCAGTAATATAACTAATGGTTTTTGACAATATGCCTTTTTGCTCTACATAATCAGATAGTTGCCTATGTGGACAATCCATATCTAATTTGTTTAAAACAACTTTATCAGTTGTTAACAGTGCCTCGCCTGAGAACTTTAAGACGTAGTCTTTAGGCGTTGTCTCAAACTCAAGCTCGCCATTTTTCTTTTCAATCATCACTCCACCATAGGTAGTATTCTCACGAACGATAACACCTTCTTTGGTTGCTTCGAAACAAATCTTCGCTTCATTTCTCCCAGAAAGATGTATTTTATCTTTATCGCCTTCATGTGATTTCAAAAGCAAGTGAAACACTCGGTTAGCAATTGCATGAGGAATCCCACCTTGATGGAAGTGCATGATTGCTAAATCAGTTAATTTCTCGTGTGATTCGATATCAACTTCATGGGTTAAGTGCGCTTTTACAAAATCACGTAAGTCTTCCATATTTTCAAATGGTTTATTTTCTCTGAGCTCTCCTAAAAGCTGACCATTAATATAATAGATATTGAAACTGCGATTCCAATCCTTTAACGCCTGCATCCCAGCCTTTGCTAAGTCAAAATGCGAAGGCCCGGGGATATCTGTTTGAGTTTTTTCATAGTTAAAGGTATATTTAAAAAATTTATGTTGTTTCATATTCTTCTTCCAATTTTGTTTATGCTAGTTATATTATAGCAATGATTTCTTAAGAAAAGATTAAGGGATCATTGCTACACCCTACAGATCAATGATCTTTAATCAAAAATTAATTCAGCCTCCTAGATAGTCCTGAATCATCATTTTCATTAGACTTCACTTGATCATTTTGTAAATGCAGCGCATCTAAACGAGCCGCTCGTTTAGCTAACGCTTTAGATGCAAAACATGCAACCTTGTTATTATCTATCTTTTTATCTTGCAGTATGTCTGATAGACTTACAGCATTCGCTTTACTAAAATCTACACGATAGTTGCCTTTACTATCTTTTTCCAAGTGTTTAACACTTCTAAAACTGGCATTTGCCATTTTACTCAGCGGCTGGTCCTTATCGGCACGTACGATTACATAATGTGAGTTGTATATTTTATTAACGCAACCCATAATAAAAACATCTTTTTGTGCTTTACTTAGAAAACCTTGCTTTTCACAAGTTGCTTTTGCATCAGTATCATAAGCCATACATCTGGTAATATAGCCTGGATTTTTACATTTTGAGTCATTTAGAAACTCAGGGTCTATTCCAACCACTTCACCACGATTCTCTGCAGAAAGGGCTCGACTTGAATCACTTAAAATTTCTGTACTACGCTGTAAGCCATACACATTAGCTGCTGAATGTCTTGCTGGCGGCGTTGCATTCAACATCGCAACGAATGTATTACCAAGCATTCGACCTAGCGATGACGCGTTCCTTTTAAAACTGCTTTCATTTATTTGATTAGTATCATTCGATAAATTTTCAACATTGTGAAATTCCATTGGATAATCTTTTAAGTGCTTTTCTTGTTGTTTGGATATGATAAATTCGTATATATGATATTTCATTTTTATAACCTTTTTTTTATTATTTCTATCCATAATGTTATCACCAAAACATTAATGAATAATTAAACAATTATTTAATAAAAATGAAAAATTAGATTTTTTTTGAGAGAAATTTGAAAAAAACGAGTGAACAATAAACCTCAGCTTATTTTTAATGCCTGTTTAACTGAGTACAGCACGAAAAAATAAACTGAGGAAACATTTGAAACGATCGCAAAGAATTAGTAATCCGAATGTTTTGGTGTTCTTGGGAAAGCGATAACATCACGAACATTGCTTAGCCCAGTGATGTAACTTAATAGACGTTCAAGGCCTAGGCCAAACCCTGCATGTGGGACACTGCCGTAGCGACGTAAATCACGATACCACCCCATCGTATGAGGTTCGATTGCAGACTCTGCTAGTCTTTGATCTAACCTATCGAGACGCTCTTCACGTTGACTACCACCAATGATTTCACCAATGCCTGGTACTAAGATATCCATCGCAGCAACAGTTTTATCGTCATCATTCAAGCGCATATAAAAAGCTTTTACCCCCGCCGGATAGTTTTTTATGACAACCGGACATTTCGCCCAGCTTTCAGTTAAGTAGCGTTCATGCTCAGATTGTAGATCAATACCCCAGCTGACTGGGTATTCAAATTTTTGCCCAGACGACTGAAGAACCTCAATAGCATCGGTATAATCAAGTTGTTTAAATTCACAATTAATTAAGTTTTCCAATCGCTTTATACAGTCTTTATCGATTCTTTTTTCAAAAAATTGCATATCATCGCTACAGTCAGTTAATATGCTTTGGCAAACTGTTTTTAATAAATCTTCGGCTAAATAGATAACATCACTTAAATCAGCAAATGCGACCTCAGGCTCAATCATCCAAAACTCAGCTAAATGACGACTTGTATTCGAGTTTTCAGCACGAAAAGTTGGGCCAAATGTATAAACTTTACTAAGTGCTAAGCAGTAACTTTCAACATTTAATTGACCAGAAACTGTTAAGTAAGTTTCTTTACCAAAAAAATCTTGGCTATAATCTACTGTACCTTGCTCGTTGATCGGTAGATTTGCTAAATCAAGTGTGCTTACCCGAAATAACTCCCCTGCCCCCTCACAGTCACTAGCAGTAATAATTGGAGTATGAACCCACATAAATCCTTGCTGATTCAAGCGTTGATGAATGACCTGCGACACATGGTTGCGAAGCCTAGCTAATGCACCGATAGTGTTGGTTCGTGGGCGAAGGTGAGCCACTTCACGGAGGTATTCAAGAGAGTGATGTTTGGGTGAGATAGGATAAGTGTCAGGATCTTCAACCCATCCAACAACGTGAACCTGATCAGCTGTGATTTCTTGGGCCTGCCCAGAAGCTGGAGATTGCACACAAATACCCGTAATTTCAACAGCACAGCCAGCCGTCACCTTTAGCACTTCACTTTGGTAATTAGCTAAATCTTGTGGGACTACAATTTGAATGGGATTAAAACATGAACCATCTGAGACATGCAAAAACGAAATACCTGCTTTAGAGTCACGCCTGGTCCTTACCCAACCACGAACTGTTACGCGCTGTTGCAATAAATCAGTATCACTTAATAACTGTTTAATCGAATAATTTAACATAGAAACTTACCAATTATTGATGAATTGGTGTATTGTATACCTGTTTGAATCATTTAAAAAGTATCAAGTTTGACTACAAAAGAGCCAAAAAAACAAATGACTGTTCATTCAAATAATATCAATCGTCTATTGCTGATCTAAAATTGCACGCTGTGTGCGTTAAATGAATCGTACTTTGTTTTTAATTCATTTTCTTATAGTCGTACTTATAAGACTTGCCATAAGTGCCTTATCATTTACAAATTGTAATAAAAAATAATTTTAAATAAAGGACTACATTTTGTTTTTTTGATAATCTACCCTAGAAAATAACCAAAAAAAATAAATGAGAAAAAGAATAAATTAAAAAAGTATATTGAAGCTCTAAAAATCAAAACCCAGCATCTTTGCTGGGTTTTTTATTTTAATCATGCATTTTTATAAATCATTTAAGAACATTTTATTTTTTGTTTAACTTCTGAGATAATTGCTTTTATTATTGGTTTTTTATTCAAGCATGTTAATCAATTTAAACGATTCACCGGTAAATAACTACCGCATGTTCTTGGCAATCATTCCTCCGACAACTGTTCAACATGCAATTATTGAATCAAACCGCAAATTAGAATCACAATTAAATAACCCTTACATACAATGGCATCCACCACTCAAGTTACATATTACCATAAGATTCATTGCAAATTTACCTTGTCTTTTACTGCCTAAACTACAATTCAATCTTGAAAATGCTTTAATGAATTTTTCTAAATTTAAAATTAAGCTTGGCTGCCCCACACTATTTCCTAGCTCAAAAAATGCCGTCGCCATTGTGTATCGAGCAAGTCCTTTTACAAATTTACTACAACTTCATCAGCTCGTTGAAAAAGAAATCTCTCATCTAGGGATCGATAAAGAGAAGCTTTCCTATCGACCCCATCTTACTATCGCTAAAGTTAATCACTGCAACATCAAGCAACTACCAAATATAGACTACCAAGCGATACCAGAATTCTGGGCAAAACAGCTGATATTGTTTGAAAGCGACCCCAAATCGAATAAAATGAACTATACTCCTATATGTCATTTCTCACTTTAAACCTCGTAATGGAGCTAAAATGAAACGTTTAGTTATAATTATCGCTGCTTTAATTGGATTATTTGTGCTTATTGCATTTTTAGAATGGCGTTATTTAGCTTTTGTGCTAGCAGTGGTCGTGCTTTTAATAGCCATCGGAATATATGACTTTTTTCAAACTAAACATACAATTTTACGTAATTTTCCATTAATTGGACACTTTAGGTATATTTTAGAATTCATTCGTCCAGAAATTCACCAGTACTTCATTGCTGACAATCTAAATGAACGGCCTTTTAATCGAGCCACGCGGTCACTCATTTATCAACGAGCAAAGGGGATGCGCGATACCATTCCATTTGGAACCCAGGATCATGTTGATGAGCCCGGGTTTGAATCTATTCGTCACTCGCTCAAACCAACTATCATTTCTGAAACAGAATCTCGGATATTAATCGGCGGCGACCAATGTCGAAAACCTTACCTTGCTTCTCGTCTTAATATCTCTGCGATGAGTTATGGTGCTCTAAGCAAAGTTGCTATTGAAGCGTTAAATAAAGGGGCAAAGATTGGTGGTTTTGCTCACAACACTGGTGAGGGTGGCTTAACACCTTATCACTTATCTGGGGGCGGTGATATCATTTTACAATTGGGCACAGCTTATTTTGGCTGCCGTACAAAAGATGGCAAATTTGATGAAACTCAATTTATTGAAAAATCCAACCTTGATCAAGTTAAAATGATTGAAATTAAATTATCTCAAGGAGCAAAACCTTCACATGGTGGATTATTACCTGCGGCAAAAATTAACGCCGAAATTGCGCATATTCGAGGCATTGAGGCAGATAAAGATTGCTTATCACCGGCCACACACTCTGAATTCTCGACGCCAATTGAGCTGTGTCATTTTATTCAAAAATTACGTCAATTAAGTCATGGAAAACCAGTAGGCTTCAAGCTTTGTATTGGTTTACGTAGTGAGTTTTTAGGAATTTGCAAAGCAATGCTTGCCACAAAAATTCATCCAGACTTTATCACGATTGATGGTGCTGAGGGTGGAACTGGTGCGGCTCCAGTTGAATTCAGCAATTATGTAGGAGAGTTCATCAATGATGCTTTAATCTTTGTTAACAATGCTTTAGTTGGGATTGGGCTACGTGATAAAATCAAAATTATTGCCAGTGGCAAAGTGACTAATGGTTTTCAAATGCTAACTAAATTAGCGTTAGGCGCTAATATCTGTAATTCTGCTCGCGGAATGATGTTTGCCCTTGGCTGCATTCAATCGCTACAGTGTAATGCAAACACTTGCCCGACCGGAATCACCACTCAAAATACGCATTTAATGAGAGGCTTAGTTGTTGCAGATAAATGTATCCGAGTGGCAAACTTTCATCACAACACTATTAAAAGCCTTTTAGAATTAGCTGGCGCAGTTGGCGTTGAGCACTTAGATGACTTAAGCTTACATCATATCTATCATAGAATTAATCACGCTGAATCTGTGACATATGCTGATTTATCGACATCTCTTAAACCAAACTCTTTACTGACAAACACAGATATCCCAGAAAAATTTGCTAAACATTGGCAGGCAGCAAGTGCAGAACATTTTTAATGTCCTGTTCCAGAAATAGACTAGTCTATATCACTGCATTGCAATGTAAATAATTAGATTTTTTCAGCCAATTTTTATCATTATAATATGCAACGAGAACGCTGCCTTCTTTGAGGGTATTTATGGTTTTTGAAGCAGCTCTGGAATCTATAGCTGGACAACCCCAGCTACGACCGATCATGCCATATCTTTTAACGTATGATTGGCTTACATAATTTGCCCCATGCATGACAATGGCACGCTTACTAGCTTTGTCATTATACCCTTGCTCCAAACCTTTTAAACGCATTGATAAGCCGTTTTTACCATGGTAAATGTTGCCCGTCATAAATACACCCAAACTTGTTTGGCGACTCCCATCAATATTGGAAAATTTTCGAGTATTCAGTCCACCGCTATTCTGACCATGGGCAACTAACTGCGAAGAGATGAGCTTTTGCTTTTCCATATCGATAATATACATTCGCTCTTTTGACGACGGTTTATTGTAATCAATGATTGTTAAATATTTAGTGGCTAATTGCCTGGCGTGATTTGCGCACATATACGCTTTTAGCCCTATATCTAGAGCTGTAGAGTCGATACCTTTGATTTTATAACTTAGATTATTTTTTAACTGTTGAAATTCGGAGGTTTTATTAGGATTTAAACTATGGTTGATTCGAGAAGAAATTTTATTGCCACTCATGGTACCCCAAATGTATCTCTTACTTGCGACGCCAGGAGTAATCATGCTTAAACTAAGCAGTGAAATTAAAACAAATTTACGCACTAAAAATAGCATCTTCTATACCTAAGCCTCCCAATGGATCGAGCCTATCTATTCAGTTTATTTTCAATAGCTATGGAGCTGACCGTTCTTTTTATTAACGAACGATCGAACAGAGCCTTATTCAGTTTTATCGTTATTCTCACTTAAAAATTTACATTTATTCGCTTGAAATATAACCAAAACAATCGCGCATATCTTTAATTAGTTATTCGTAGCGAACTTCAGAAACTTCATATTCAGTTACATTTTCAGGCGTTTCAACGACCACCTCATCACCAACCTGTTTGCCTATTAGAGCACGAGCAATGGGTGAACCAATTGAAATTTTACCTTGACTCAAATCAGCCTCATCAACACCTACAATTTGATAAGTGACGTGTTCTTCAGTGTCTAAATTAAACAAAACTACCCTGGCACCAAATACAACTTTTTCAGTATTCAGCGTTGATGGATCAATAATCTGGCAATTAGCAAGCTTTGATTCTATATCTGAAATTCGACCCTCTAGAAAACTTTGTCGTTCTCTAGCTGCATGATATTCTGCATTTTCTTTCAAATCGCCATGAGCTCGCGCTTCAGCAATCGCATTGATCACATCTGGTCGCTCAACTTTTTTTAGGCGCTCAAGCTCAGCTTGCAATGCATCTGCGCCATTTTTAGTCATCGGTATTTTATCAACCATACTTATTCATCCTCATCACGGCATCAATATACCAAAACAATCAAAAAATGCAACTTTATCACTGCACCTGTGCGATTGATTCTTGCTGATGGGCATGTTGGAGTGCCGTTATCGATGCAAACAATTCTGCATCAAACGCTTGAATAATTGCTTTAGCGCCTGCAACCGTGGTGGTATAGAAGACCTTATATTGCAATGCCGTACGGCGTATTTGAGAAGAATCTGCAATCGCCTGCTTGCCTTCTGTGGTATTAACAATCAGCTGAATTTCACCATTTTTTATCATATCAACCACATGAGGCCGACCTTCCATAACTTTATTTAATATGCTTATCTCTACGCCATGGTCCATCAGTACACTTGCCGTCCCACGTGTCGCAAATAACTTAAATCCCGCCTTAATTAACTCTTGAGCAATTGGAACCAACGCCTCTTTGTCTGCATCGCGTACACTCAGAAAAGCGTTACCTTGCTTAGGAATACTTGCGCCTGCACCTAACTGACTTTTAGCATACGCTTCAGCGAAACTGGCTCCCATCCCCATCACTTCACCAGTAGACTTCATTTCAGGTCCTAAAATTGGATCAACTGCATTAAATTTAATAAATGGAAAAACTGGTAATTTCACCGAGTAGTATTCTGGAATGATATGCTCAGTCACTTTTTGTTCAGCCAAGCTAATACCAACCATGCAACATGCTGCGACTTTTGCGAATGAAATGCCGGTGACTTTAGATACAAACGGAATAGTACGAGAGGCACGAGGGTTCACCTCTAAAACATAAATTTCTCCGTTCTGAATAGCAAACTGTACGTTAATGAGACCGATTACATGAAGCGCTTTCGCTAGCTGGCAGGTTTGTTGTTGTAAACTCGTAAGCTGCTCTTGAGTTAAACTAAGTGTAGGAATTGAACATGCAGAATCCCCGGAATGTACACCCGCCTGCTCAATATGTTCCATTATCGCAGCAATTACTACATTTTCACCATCACTAACCGCATCAACATCAACTTCAATTGCATTATCTAAAAAGCGATCAATTAAAACTGAAGTTTTATCAGCGGCTAATAAAGCCCGCTGCAAATAACTTTGTAGCTCACCATCATTATAAACAACCTCCATCGCTCGACCACCAAGCACATAAGAGGGTCGAACCATCAAGGGATAACTTAACTCCGCTGCTAATTTATATCCTTCAGCCACACTGTAAACAGTTCCACTAGGCGGCTGTTTTAGCTTTAATGCCTCAATGGTTTGCTGAAATTGTTTACGATCTTCAGCATTATCAATAGCATCAGGTGAAGTTCCTATGATAGGTACCCCAGCTTGCTGTAAACGTTGTGCTAATTTTAATGGTGTCTGTCCACCATACTGGACGATAACTCCTATAGGTTTTTCTTTATTGACAATATCGAGCACATGTTCAAAGGTCAGAGGCTCAAAATATAGTCTATCCGAGGTATCAAAATCCGTAGACACTGTTTCAGGGTTACAGTTTACCATAATCGTTTCAAAGCCACGCTCACGTAAAGCTAGGGCAGCATGAACACAACAATAGTCGAATTCAATACCTTGACCGATACGATTAGGACCGCCCCCTAAAATCATAACTTTTTGAGTATCACGAGCAAAGCATTCGCAATTTTTTTCATATGTTAAATATAAATAATCTGTAACAGCAGTAAATTCGCCTGCACAAGAATCCACTCGCTTAACAGCAGGGACAACTCCTAAGGCTTCTCGTCTTTGCCGTACTTCAGTTTCATCACTATCCAATAACAAAGCCAGACGACTATCAGAAAATCCTTTCTGTTTGTAAAGCCACCAATCATCTTCAGTTAGCCGGTTGATATCACTTGTTCGAATCGTCGTCTCAAGCAAAATTAGTTCAGCGATTTGCTGTATAAACCAAGGATCAATTTGTGTTATCTGGTGAATCTCAGCCTGATCAAAACCTGATCGTAGTGCGTCTGCAATATACAAAATACGTTCTGCTTTTGGACTTTTCAACTCTGCTCGAATCTCGTTTTTAGCATCATCATAATCGGTAATCATCCGCTCAGAGAATCCATCTAGATTGGTTTCTAAACTCGCTAACGCTTTTTGTAAGCTCTCTTGAAAAGTACGGCCTATTGCCATAACCTCTCCAACAGCCTTCATTTGGGTTGTTAGTTTTGCATCCGCTTGAGGAAATTTCTCGAAATTAAAACGGGGAATTTTGGTGACCACATAGTCTATCGTCGGTTCAAAAGATACAGGGATCACTCCTCCTGTAATTTCATTTTGTAATTCGTCAAGGGTATATCCAACCGCTAATTTTGCTGCAACCTTAGCAATCGGAAAGCCAGTCGCTTTAGAGGCTAACGCTGATGAACGGGAAACTCGTGGATTCATCTCAATTACAACAATCCGCCCATCCTCAGGGTTTAGTGCAAATTGCACATTAGAACCACCAGTATCCACACCAATCTCACGAAGCACACTAATCGACGCATCTCGCAAAAGTTGATACTCTTTATCTGTTAAAGTTTGGGCAGGGGCAACTGTAATTGAATCTCCCGTATGCACTCCCATCGGATCAATATTCTCAATCGCACAAATAATAATGCAGTTATCATTGCAATCTCTGACAACCTCCAGCTCGAATTCTTTCCATCCCAGCACTGACTCTTCAACTAAAATCTCTGTGGTTGGTGATAGTTCTAAACCATGTTGGCAGATTTGCTCAAACTCTTCATGATTATAAGCAATACCGCCGCCCGATCCGCCCAAAGTGAATGAGGGTCTAATAATACAAGGATAGCCAAATTCGGCTTGCCCAATGTATGCTTCAGCTAAAGTATGAGCAATAACTGATTGTGGCACAGCTAGACCGATTTTTTGCATCGCTTCCCGAAATAAGCTTCTATCTTCGGCTTTGTCAATTGCTTCTTTAGTCGCACCGATGAGCTCGACACCATATTTTTTTAAGACACCCTCTCTTGCTAAATCCAGCGCACAATTTAACGCTGTTTGCCCACCCATGGTAGGCAATATCGCATCTGGCCGTTCTTGCTCAATAATTTTAGCAACTGTTTGCCAGCATACTGGTTCTATATACGTCGCATCTGCCATACTCGGGTCAGTCATTATCGTGGCAGGATTGGAGTTCACTAGAATTACTCGGTAACCCTCTTCTTTAAGAGCTTTGCATGCTTGAGTCCCTGAGTAATCAAACTCACAAGCTTGGCCTATCACAATGGGCCCTGCGCCGATTAATAAAATACTCTTAATATCAGAACGTTTTGGCATATCTATTACTCATTTACTATGGTATTAAAATTAACAACATCAGATTTTCGGTGCAATTGAATCAAGTTTATAAAATCATCAAAGATACTATACATATCATGTGGCCCAGGGCCAGCTTCGGGATGACCTTGCATACTTAAAATAGGTAAATGTACGTGACGAAAGCCTTGTATAGTGCCATCAAATAAAGATTGGTGAGTAATTTCGATATCTTTAGACACAACCTCTTTGCTCACGGTAAACCCATGATTTTGACTTGAAATGTGAACTTTTTTAGTCACTAAATTTTGTACTGGATGATTAGCACCATGATGGCCAAATGACATTTTTTCAGTTTTGAGACCACAAGCCAACGCTAATATTTGATGGCCCAAACAAATACCTAATAATGGTATTTTAGCAGAGATTAACTCTTTGGCAGCAGTAATTGCATAATCACACGCCGCAGGGTCTCCAGGGCCATTGGACAAAACTATTCCATCAGGCTGTAAAGCAATAACTTGGCTCGCTGACGTCTGTGCCGGAACAACGGTTACCCGACAATTTCGCTGGCATACTTGACGCAAAATACTGTGCTTTACACCATAGTCATACACTACGATATGTGTTTTCTGTTCAGGTTGATACTCAACGTAACCTTGCGTTGGAAGCCACTCTCCAGAAGTCCATTGATAAATTTCCTGAGTGGTGACTTGCTTAGCCAAATCTACACCGAGTAACCCTGAAAAAGATTGCGCCTTGGCGATAGCATGTTGCTGATCAATATCTCCACTCATTATGCACCCGTGCTGTGCACCCTCAGCAGTTATTTTTTTTACCAAAGCTCGGGTATCGATTCCGGCAATACCTACTACTTTATGAGCTTTCAAAAAATCATCAAGGCTCTGACGACTTCTCCAGTTACTTGGATAATAAGACATGTCACGCACAATCACTCCTTGTGCGTACACTTTGGTAGCTTCGAAATCTTCAGGATTACATCCAACATTACCAATATGAGGGTAAGAGAACGTGATCATCTGGCCACAATAAGAAGGATCGGTGATGACCTCTTGATATCCATACATTGTTGTATTAAATACAACTTCTCCGACAGCTAAGCCGTCATTGACCCCAATTGCAGAACCTTGCCATATCGAACCATCAGCTAAAGCTAGAATCGCAGGTCTGGGCTTAGACACTTATCCCTCCAAAAACAAAAAACGTAGGCAAATTCGGACTAGCTTATAGACTAAATCTGGATTTGTCTAGTTTAAAACTATAAATTCAAGTGAATTAAGATTAACTATGTTAAAGTTACGTTGTTGATGGATTCTAGTGACTCAACAAAATCTTCATTTTGACTAGGTAAATCGTCAGTCTTACTTTGCGCCTTGACAGCTTCTCGAGCTTGTGCTGATATTTGAAAAAGCCCACCAAGGTTGTTCACTAGCGAAGCCCCACTGTGACAACTGATTTCTGCACCAATAACAAAGCTAATGCTGCAAAGCCCTGCCAATAAATATTGACAACCTAAAGTGAGAGTACCTAATGCCAACTGTGCGGGTAATATTGGAAAATAAATGCAACTGGCAAAGAATCCAACACTTGCAATCATGAGGCCTAACCCCAAGGATAAAACTAAAAAGCTATTGAACATTTTTCTTGTATAAGGATATTCATAGGTACCCATAACATCCTTCATCGCTTCTTTAGAAAAACTAAAAAACCCTAAATGCTGACCTTCATTCAATGATTTATAGACTTCATCCCTAGCTAATTGATTATAAAGTTTTAGGGTAGGCAAATGATTATCTTTGGTGCCATGAACCAATAGCTGTACTTTTTTCTTAACCAAGCCTTTGGCATTTGCAACCAACTGTTGATTCGAAAGATTATAAAAAGCCAAAATTTCCTGGTGAGCATTCACTTTGGATGACAACTCTTCCACAAACTTAAAGTACTTATTCAGCTCGGTTCGATAAAAACTGCTTTTTGGGTTAAAATCCGTCATCAATTGTTTTGTTAAAGGTAACATCTGAGCAACATATTGCATTTGAGTCCAATTTTCTTTTTGCATGATGACTTTAGTGACATTATGTAACTTCTCTAAATCTTCAAACCAAGCTGACTGTTCCTCTAAGGTTGATTTTGCAAACAATGAATCGTTTTCTTTTCGCGCACTAGGTAGTAAGCCATCGGTTTGAATAAGTCTGGCGACAATTCTTTTGGGTAAACATTCTTTATAATCATTAATTATTTGCGTAATAAAATTGATATACTGGTAATATCCAAGGGCGCTTACTAATTTCCAATCACTAGCACATTCGTGAAGAAAGACCCCCAAATTTTCATCTGTAATCGACTGATATTTCTTTAACAGAGGTTTTATTTCATCTTTTAACCATTGTGGATGGCCACGTTGTTCACCTAATCGCTCATGTAATCTTTTTGCCTGGGTCGGCGCAACCCGGATTCGCAACATAGCGATGTTAGCAACATTAGTCAAAAGCATCATCGAATAGCGCTCAATTGTCAATTGATCTAAAGCAGCATTGTTTAGATTGATTTCAGACATGTCCTCTTGGCATGACTCGAGTGCCGTAATAAAATCACTGACTTCATAAGAACTTAGAAACTTTTCAAAGAAAATATCTTCTTTGGGCAAATTTCTCAAAAACTTAGTAATTGCAGGACGAATAGCGTCATGGGCGGTAATATTTTTTATGTCTAATAAGACTTGATAATATGGCTGAATTTGGGATGCGTAAGGCAAGCCTAAAATCTTATCAATATCACTGGTTAATTGTTGTAAATGTTCTGCATATCCTGCCTCTAGCCGTCGACGAATATTTGCTAGATAAGTCCCATAATCTCTATCTTCAGGGGTAATTAACTGAAAATGTTTTAACAAAATATAATCATGCAAAGCTTTAGATGTTACTGTGAAATCATGGAGTTGGTAGCCACGATTTGTTTTTATATAATTGACTTCTAATGAACCAGGCAAAACCCATAATCGGTTCACAGATTTATCTGCTTGGTCAGGATATTGTATACCCAAGCCATGAAGCTTCACCTTCAAGTTTGTCTCATTTGCTAAGTTGAATTCTATCCAATTATCTTTGAATTTTGGACCTTGAGAAAAACTTGCCCCCAAAGGCATGATAAGCGCATGATAAGGAAGATAGTTTAATCGTTGATTGTGCCCGAAAATTCCACTCAAAGTTAACGTTTCATAAGCCGAGATGTTGAGTAACGATATTAACGATCGCTGATCAGGCAGCTGATCGATATAAGTTAAAAAAGGACTGTATTCACAGCGCTCAGTATCCGCTAATAGTTGGGTCAAGCCCCCGTCTTCGCCACCCGGAAAAAACCCCTCTCCGGAGTGGTAAGAGTTTTCTAAACACCCTGAGTATTCGCCAATAAGCAACGTTTTTTCTTTATTTTGTTCATGGGCGTGCTGATATGCCTTAAGTAACTGCTGCGGGTTTATTTGATAACGAGCCATGATTTTTACCTTTTAAGTTCTTATGTTAGTCTGTTCTTTTTTTTGTCATTATAATTATTTGTTGATTCAAAATCAAGGCATTCATCCCACTATTTGTAATAATCATAGAGAAGTAGGAGAAATATATTGACTGTAAACTTGAAATCACCTATGTTTGCGCCCTTGGTCTCATATATCACACTTCAATGTCAGCGTTAATAGAGTTAAAACAAGTCTACAAAGCTTATGCCAATCAAACTATATTAGAGAATATCTCTCTAAGCATTGAGCAAGGTGAGTTTCTTACCTTATTAGGACCCTCTGGCTGCGGAAAAACAACTTTACTGCGACTGATCTCGGGATTTGAGACACCTGATAGTGGTGATATTATAATCGGTGGAAATTCTGTTTTAAGTTCACCCCCGCATTTACGCCAAGTCAATACTGTCTTTCAAAGTTACGCACTCTTCCCACACATGACCGTTTTCGAAAATGTTGCTTTTGGGCTGTATTGCGAAGGCATTGCTAAAAACGAAATCCATCAACGTGTCAACGATACTTTAAAAAAAGTAAAACTCGCTGATTTAGCCAATCGTAAACCATCCCAGATTAGTGGTGGCCAACAGCAACGGGTTGCTATTGCTAGAGCAATCGTGAAGCGGCCTTTAGTTTTATTGTTAGATGAACCTTTAAGCGCTTTAGATTATAGTTTACGGAAAGCGATGCAAATCGAGCTCAAACAATTACAACGTCAATTGGGAATTGCTTTTATTTTTGTCACCCATGATCAAGAAGAAGCATTATCGCTATCTGACCGAATCGTTGTATTCCAAAACAATCAAATTCAACAAATTGGCAGCCCCAGAGAAGTCTACGAAAAGCCCTGTAATCTAGCTGTAGCAAAATTTATTGGTGAGGCCAATATTTTAGATACTGAAATTGAAGACGTAAACTCTTCCCATATAACAGCCACACTATTCAATAAAAAAATGCAATTGAAACATGTGGGAAACTATAAAAAAGGCGATAAAATTCATGTCATAATAAGACCTGAAGATATACGTGCTTACGGAGAAAATGAAATCACCCCTACTTCTGATATGCACCCTGGAATTGTTGAAGAAGTGATTTACAAAGGATCGACGGTTGATTTATTGATCAGGTTAGCTAATCAGGCTTTATTAGCAGTGACTGAATTTTTTGATGAAGATGATGAAAATTTGGTTTACACAATTGGTGAAAAAGTATGGGTTCACTGGATGCGAGGCTGGGAATTAATTTTACCTTATGAAAACTGAAAAAAGTTTCAAACTCATTAGTATCGCGATTGTCACCTTATGGGTGAGTATATTTATTTCTGGCGCATTCTTAATCGTTATTTTTATAAGCCTAAAAACAGCTAAAACCCATGACCTTTTTGGAGCAAATTTCACCTTACAAAACTACCTCAAACTTATCGATCCATTAGTTTTAAAAGTCATTATTCGTTCAAGCGAAATGGCATTAGCAACGACCCTATTTTGCTTGTTAATCGGTTATCCTTTTGCATATTGTATGACCCGTTTACCAAGACGCTGGCAAGCCTTAATTAGTGTATTATTGATTATTCCTTTTTGGACAAGTTCATTGATTCGTAGTTATGCAATATTAGCTATTTTAAAAGCAAATGGTTTATTAAATAAATTATTAATATTCACTGGCATTATAGAAACTCCTCTCTCTATACTATTTACTAATGCTGCAGTGCTGACTGGTTTAGTTTATGATTTATTGCCATTCATGATTTTTCCTATTTACATGCAACTTGAAAAATTAGATAAAAATCTAATTCACGCGGCAAGTGACCTAGGCGCAACTGCCTGGACTACGATGAGAAGAATTATTGTTCCTTTATCAATGCCTGGGATCATGACCGGAGTCATTTTTGTTTTTTTACCCGCTATGACTCTGTTCTATATTCCTGATTTGCTTGGTGGGGCGCATTCGATGCTACTTGGGAATTTTATTCAATTTCAATTTTTAACAACAAATAATTGGCAGGGGGGTGCAGCAACCAGTATTGTATTGACAACTTTTTTGCTAATTTTAATGATGTCCTATCGATTAACCACTCGATCGACTAAGGGTTAACCTCAATTATGTCAAAATTAAAATTAAGTTATTTATGCACAGTATTATTAATACTCTATTTTCCAATTATTGTATTAATCGTGTTTTCACTAAATAATAGTACGTACTCTCTGGATTGGCATGGTTTCAGCTTTCGTTGGTATGCAGCACTGTGGAAGAATTATGAAATTTGGCAAGCCGCTTGGCATTCATTAGTTTTAGGTGTTATCGCAGCTTCGAGTGCAACTCTGCTAGGCGGATTAACTGCTATCAATTTCTACCGATATCAGTTTGCTGGACGAAGTTACTTACAAATGAGCTTAATCACCGCTTTGATAGCTCCAGATATTATGTTAGCCATTGCGCTCTTAGTTTTATGCAAAACTCTACACATTAGCTTTGGATTCGCAAGTTTACTGTGCGCTCATATTACTTTGTGCCTACCATTTGTAGCTATATCTATCCACAATAGTTTAAAAACTTGCGATAAAAATATATTCGAAGCAGCTAAAGACTTAGGCGCTAGCGAATTTACTTTATTAACAACAATCACAGTGCCTATGATTTGGCCACAGATCGCTGCCGCTTGGCTGCTTAGTTTTACTCTATCATTAGATGATATTGTGATTAGTTACTTTGTTTCCGGTCCTAAATTTGATATTCTTCCTTTGAAAATATACGCTCTTGCAAGACTAGGAGTAAAACCTGAACTGAACGCTTTGTGCTCTATTATGTTTTGTCTTACCATCTTGCTAGTTTTAGGTGCCCATTGGCTACAGCAAAGACACCAAACAGGAAAGATTCCATATGCGACTTAGAAATCTAATCGCTTTAATTTTTTTACTCATGCCACTCATGTGTCAAGCTGAGCAATTAAACTTATATCTTTGGGCAGGACAAATTCCAGATAAGATTATTCGCCAGTTTAGCCAAGAAACAGGAATTAAGGTAAACACTAGTAACTTTGATAGCAATGAAATGATGTATGCTAAATTAATATCGAACCCCAATATTGGTTATGATATTATTTCACCGTCAAACTACTATGTCCAAAAATTAAAAAAAGCAAATTTATTGCTCACATTAGATAAAAATAAGTTGCCTAATGTTAGATTTTTAGATAAAAAATTTACCCATTTAACTTATGACCCAACGAATGATTATACTATTCCACTACAATGGGGAGCGACAGGGATTGTCGTTAATCGGAAGCTATTGGCTAATGCTGATTTAAAAACTTGGAAAGATTTATGGCACCCACAATACCAGCATAAACTGATGTTACTAGATGACTTACGCGAAGTGTTCTCAATTGCATTAATATCTCTAGGATATAACGTTAATGATCACGATCATAAACACATTGAAGAAGCTTATAAAAAATTAAAAATTCTGCAAAGCAATGTTAAACTTTACAACAGCAATTCTTTAATACCTTTGTTGATTGATGAAGATATTATCGTTGGAATGGCTTGGAATGCTGAAACTGCAAAAGCTCAGCATGAAAATCCCGCTCTAGAATTTATCTATCCCAGCGATGGCTACACTTTATGGATTGATAACTTAGCCATTTCTAGACAAGCCCCTCACCCTATAGCAGCACATAGATTTATCAATTTTATGATGCGACCTGATATCAGCGCAAAATTAATGATAGCTCAAATGACTCCAGTACCAAATACTGGGGCATATGAATTAATTCCACAAACTTTGAGGCATAATGAGACTTTATTTCCTAACCAAAAAATACTAGCAAAAAGCCAGTTGATTTTAGAGTTACCAACAACAACCGTATCACTACTTGAACATTACTGGCAACAGCTTCGTCTTAGTTGATCGATTGACTCTATAAATACAATTTGATACACTCCAACCACCATAATTGTATAATCCAAAAAAAGGTCTTATCAAAATGTTTTTTAATAAATTAATATCTAAATATAACAATATGACAGATCCAACAAATCAAAAATTAAAACAACTAATTACTCTTCTCGATCAAAAAGATCCATCAAACGCTCCTAAAATTCAAAAGCTAATCAAAGAAATTGCTGTAGACGGATTTATAAGTAAAATTCCAAAATCGATTTCTACATATCGTCAGTTAACAATTGCTATACATGCCATACAAGAACAGAAAGGATTAAAAAAAAATTACTATAATGTGTTTCAAGATAAAATTAACGATAATTTTCAAAAACGTAACCCTTATACTTCACTTTGTTTACGGCTTCAGCTTGCAATAGGAAAACCATTTGATGTTCCTTTTATTATTGATGAGAAATTAAAACAATATCCCGAATTATTATGGGACAACCTTTTAGTGCTACAACAAGAAGTTGTTAAAAATGATATCTGCCAATTAAACAAACAGTTAAAAGCCAATCAACAACTATCCAATAAAGATGAAATCGATTTTTCAGATTATTTAAGTTTAACTGCAATTGCGTTTAAAAATGCAGAGACCGTTTTAGGTACTGGAGTAATAGAAAAACTCACGCTAATTCTTCAGGTGTTATCCTATCAAATAAAGCACCATAGATCTGAAGAAGCGCTTGAAATCTGGCGTATGATGTTAGACTCTCCTCTTAGCATTGCTTTTCAAGATATTTTTGAACTGGCCAAAAATAACAAACCAGAATCAAAGCAACTCGCTGATTTAATGGAGCAAACCCCTGAGCTAGTTCATGAAATCATTAAACTTGCTATTGATAGCAGATCTTCTATTTCAAGAGGTTGGAAACTATCTCATTTAGAATTAGTTGACGTAGAACAGATGATGCTTCACTTACCTTTAGAATTAAAGCAGCATCTTACTCCAGCAATAGATGATAGAGCCGAGCAATTCAAAAATGATGTCTTAAATAAAAATCTAAAAACTGCAGATGACCTAGTAAAAATTACTAGTCTCCGCTGTTACAATGCTCAAAATTCATTAAAAAAAATCCTTGAAAAAAGTGATGAGCTCTCTAAATTCGTCTCGAATTTAGTTTTTTTAATATTCACTAATGATAGTTCATCCCTAATCATGAAAGCTTTCTCGGAGCTCCTTTTGAATGATGACTATCGTAGTGCAATTTTCGAATCTAATGTTTTCCTAAAAAGTATTAACAGCACAGACCCTACCTCTGAAAAAATAGCTTCTTTTTTTTGTGAATTCATAAAGAACAATCCTCAACTGCTAAGCACAAAACAACGAGATTTATTTTTTGCTCATGTCTCACCTCAGTATTTTATCCACCATTTGGCTGACCATCCAGGTTTGGGAATTACTAAAGATCACTTTCTTAATCCCCTACAAAAACGTTATCTCAATAGAAAACAATTTTGCCTAATCCTTGAGCGTTTACTTGATGAAAAAACAACAAGCAATTATTTTATGCAACTCACTGATGCTGACTGGATTCAATTATTACGTACTATAAAACCCGTCTATCTCAAATATATAGCTGAAGAAAATTGCCAGGAGAATTATAATTTAATAGATACTGTAATTAACATTTATGCAGAAAAAAAAGGTTATTGTATAGACTGGCTTGAAAAAATATATCATGAAGCTAAAAAAACTGAAAAACAAATTGCGGCAGACGATATGCGTCGCTTACTTGATCAGCTGTCTCTTGCTTCACCAACTGATGTGCTTTACATGTTAAAACAACGAAATCATGCAACTCAGAAAAAATCAGCTTTTACTATCGTCATCGAAGTTCCTGATGATTGTATTAATGACCCTTTCTTTAATACTCCTGTAATTTGCAATTTAAAAAATAACATTAAAAACTCTGAATCTATCACTCATCAATCTAAACTAACTCCAACTGAGAAAACTTTGCAAATTGAGCAGCCGCTTTCTGATCTTGAAAAAATTGAAGGTGACGCTGGTGACGCTATTGATAATGATAAACTTTCGAACCTATCTGTTGATAATTTATTAAACTCTGATAAAAAAAACAATACTTCTGTTGTTAATGAAGTAAAAACTCATTCTGAAATTTCTAACTCCATCAATAAACCTTCTCTACTCCAAAATATTGAGTCCCCAACGATAGAGTCAAATAATCCTAAAATTATATCTACAATAGCTGAAAAAGAAATTTCTAACTCTATAGCTGAAAGCCTTATCGAAAAATCCAACACTAAGATCAATATAGCTAAACAACCTATTACAATACCTGTATCTTCAGCTCCAACAACTCCACTTAAATCTGAGAGTAGTAGCGATATTTCTGCATTGAAAAAAGAAATTTTTTCGAGCATTGACGTGAGCCACTCCACCCAAACTAGCCCAGAGACTGAAAAAATTGAAGAACATCTTGAAATATCTGGATCCCCACTAAAAACAGAAACTACTGAAGCAACTAACCCATTCAACCACTCTCAACCACTGAGCCTCGAAAAGGAAAATGATGGGCCCTTCTTCACACCGACCTTATCTGCTACTGACTCACCAGTCAGAGAAGATGTTTTAGAAACTACTGATAGCAATAATGAGCAACAATTTAACTTTGAAACGATTTATGGCGAAGAGAGTAACAAAAACTCTGCGCCATCGGCTTTTGCATCTCCGCTGAAAACTGATGATAGCCAATCTCCTCAGCCTGGATTGAGCGACCTTGAAAAAACTCTCAGCCCTGAAAATAAAAGCACTGACCTTTCAACTTCGAACAAAGAAACTTTTTCGAGTGCTGTCGTGAATCGCTCTCCTCAATTTAGTCCTATATCTGAGAAAATTGAAGAGCATCTTGAAATATCTGGAACCCCACTAAAAACAGAAATTACTGAGGCAACTACAAACAACTCTCAAAAACTAAGCCTTAAAGACGATCAGCGCTTCTTCACACCGGCATCATCTGTTACTGACTCTCCTGTAAGAGAAGAAATTTTAAAAACAATTCATACCAATATTTCTAAACAGCCAAATCATAAAGCTGAAGACCACACCGCAACGCCTGCGTCTTTTGCCCCACTGTCTCCACCGAAAACAGAAATCACTGAGGCAACTAACCGATTAAACAACTCTCAACAACTCAGCCTTGAAGAGGATGAGCTCTTCTTCACACCAGAGTCATCTGTTATTGGCTCGCCAGTCAGAGAAGAAGCTTTAGAAACTACTGATCTAAATAATGACGCTCTACAACCTAATTTTGAATCCATTAATACAGAAATTACTAACGAAAGTAATCGATTAAACAACTCCCAACAACTCAGCCTTGAAGAGGATGAGCGCTTTTTTACACCAGAGTCATCTGTTATTGGTTCTCCAGTTAGGGAAGAAGTTTTAGAAACTACTGATCCAAATGACACTCACCAACCTAATATTGAAACCACTAATAATTTGGAAGAAAGCGCCGAATCCCCTGTGCCATCGATTCTAGCGTCTTCGCTAAAATCTGAGAGTGGGGGCAACCCTATTTCAACGCAAAAAAAAGAAACCTTATCTAGTCCTGCGTCTGAGAAAATTGAAGAGAGTTTTGTAATAGCTGGCGCTCCTCTGAAAACAGAACTCACTAAGTCAACTAACCGATTAAATAACTCCCAACAACT
>Ga0100402_1000414_pt1 | contig 50159 bp, 29 predicted proteins | sample CryGeyme20150102_FD_80419 | JGI IMG/M metagenome (GOLD analysis project Ga0100402, IMG submission 80419) | Groundwater microbial communities from Crystal Geyser aquifers in Utah, USA - Crystal Geyser metaG 2015-0102 | ecosystem: Environmental > Aquatic > Deep subsurface > Groundwater | place... | reverse complement strand
GAATGGTCACTTTTGCCGTTGACAACTTTGGTAAAATTGCTTGAAAAGCCAATCCTGCTCTGTAAATGGTTGGGTTAGCGGTTGTCCAACCTGCCAAAACAACTGCGATGATTCCGAATACCCCAATCGCATTGTACGCCAAAGGACCGGGTGCTACTGGAGGCGCTTCTCCATTATTTAAAAATGATATTGCCTCTGGAGATTTTAAATATACCGTATATAAGAGTGCTGCTGCAATCCAAGCCATATAATGCCCTACATACATTCCTGCAGCTGTTGCCCAACCTGCTTTGGCCTCTTTGGCAAATCTGAAAACTGATAAATCGGACATTCCAATATGCATGGCTCCGTTTGCAAACCAAGACCAAATTACTACATGCCAAAATGTGAATTTTATCTGACCCGGAAAAGGCTCAGAGCCCTCTCCCCAAATGCTCCAAAACTCTGCAAAACTAGTCACTCCCAATTGATTGATGGCTACAATACCACAAGCTAAAAAAGCAACTACAATAAAAGGACTCATCCAATCAGCCGCTTTAGAAACGGTATCATACCCTCTAGCCGCAATGATTGAAATGACTGCACCAATTAGTATAACAATTACGATCCACGTAATTCCATTAGGTAACGTATCTGTTAATTTTGGCATGGGCATATCAAAAGGAATCCCAACAGCCGTGGCAGAAACCGTAATCATAGAGCCTGCTAAAAAGCAAAATAAAATTCCATTAGCTAAGTTGTAGCCCGTAACTAGTTTTTTACCACAAATTTTTTCGAGTTGAAAATATAAGGTCAATCGGTTTTTAATAGCAATTTCTGCCGTTAAAAAACGCCAACTCAAAACAGCTAATAAATTTCCAAGGAGCAGCCCAATAATCAAGTCAAAAGCACTAACTCCTGCAGTTAAAAACAGTGGGCCAATCATGAACTCTGTACCTGCTGCATGCTCTCCTGCATACATTCCAATGAAACTTTTCCAACCTTTTAGTTTTGATTTTGGTACAGGAGTTCTTTCAAATTCACCACCTGCTTCTGCTTGCAAAATGTCCTCCTCATGATGATATTGTGTCATATGTATCGTTTTTTTGGTATTATTGATGTGTACGAAAATAACCTACTATTTTTAGCAGTGCATCCTGTACTGTAAGACTGTAAAATTATCGAATTAAATGATTTGGAAAATCGGTTGTTTTTTCACAACACAATTGCTCCATCACTTGTTGTAATTCTGTTTTTAGCAAAGAAATAGTGTGGTCACCTCCTTTTTGTCCAAGTGCTGCCACCCCATACATGAATGAGCGTCCCATGAACGTAAATTTTGCGCCACTGGCCATGGCTCTTGCAACATCAGGTCCTGAGCGTAAGCCACTATCCATCATTACTTCAATTTGGTCACCGTATTTTTCTGCAATTATTGATAGTGGTTTGATGGTAGATTGCCCTGCATCTAACTGACGACCACCATGATTAGAAACAATAATGCCATCAATACCCAACTTTATAGCTTCTTCTGCATCGTATTCAGAAGCAACGCCTTTAAGGACTAATTTTCCTTTCCACATATCGCGAATGGGTTTGATTTTCTCTTCGTTTAAACGTCCAGAGAAAGTATCGTTCATAAACTTGCCTAATTGATTTAAATCTAAATCTTTGGGCATATAAGGTAGTAAATTTGCAAAATTAGGAATGCCATGTTTGAGTGTTTGCAAACTCCAATGAGGTCTGCCAAAAGCCTGTAAAATATTAGACACGTTCATTTTTGGTGGCATGGCTAAGCCATTTCTAATATCACGAGGTCTGAATCCAAAACTGGGTACATCACACAAAATAACCAATACAGGACATTCAGCAGCAGCAGCTCTACGTATGATATCATCTCGCAATCTATCTTCTGTTGGATGGTATAATTGAAACCAAGCTTTGCCTTCGGTTAATTCGCTGGCACGTTCAATACTTGTGGTTGTTACGGTGCTTAAAATAAACGGAATGTTGTGTTCGAAAGCCGCTTTTGCTAAAATTTCTGGAGAATTTGGCCACATTAATCCCTGAAGACCTACAGGTGCAATTCCGAATGGCGCATCATATTCCACCCCAAATAAGGTTGTTTTTAACGACGAACCATGGTGTTTTCTTAAGTAATTCGGTTTTAGTTGTACCTCTCTTAATTCGGAAGTATTTCTAATTAAGTTTACATCTTCATTGCAGCCACCATCTAGGTATTCAAAAGCAAATTTCGGAATTTTCTTTTGTGCTTTGTTCCTTAAATCGTCTATGGATGGGTATCGAGTGTCAAATTTTAATGCCATCGTTTTTTATGATAAAAATTTCTTTCTTAAGTCTTCTACTTGTTCGTCATTAATAGGCACCATTTCACCCAATGAATTGCTTAATACAATGGATTTTGCACTAAACTCAGCTACTTCTAAATAATCAAAGGTTTGCAAAAGTTGGTCTCCTGTTATGATTATAGAATCATTTTCGATGATGAGTGCAGTTGCGCAATTTTCAGTAATTTCGATATTATTATTTTCCCTGAAATGCAATCCGTATTTTACCATATGGATGTCTTGTAAAAAAATCCAACTCTCGGGAATTGTTCTTACATTCAGATACGATTTGGTTACTCCGAAAGCCATCAAATACGGAGATTGTGTCATGATGATCGAGTTTACTTTTGGATTGCGTTTGTATATTTCTTGGTGCATCCAAGTAGCTCTACTAGGCAATTTACCTGCTTCGCGCTTGCCATCTTTGATTTGAACAATATCATCAACGTCTAAATTCCACCGATTTTTTCCTGTGGGAGTAATTAAAAAGTCGTTGTTTTTCCATCGCATAGAAACGGTTCCATACGAACCTATCATCAAACCTTGTTGGCAAGAACGTTGTACTATTTTACAAATTTCTAGGCGTTTTTCAACCTCATCTGGAGGAAAATCACTGTGCTGCATTTCTGGCAAAACTCCCACAGATTGTGCTTCGAAAGCATCTATTTGAGCACCTGTTAAATACGTTGGTTTGCCAATTTGTGAGCCATATAAAATAGTTCTTGCACAAAATTCCAAGGCTTCAAAACGTTCAAAAGCATCTGTTAAATTGCTACCGCCTAAAACCGTTCCATGGTTTTCCATGATGATTGCTTTGTAGCCTTTTTTAAACTCGTCAGCAATTACATCTCCTAAATCTTGACTCCCTGGCAATCTATACGCTGCATATCCAATAGGACCACAAACGTGTTTTGCTTGCGAAATGATATTTGTATTTGGTATTTGACGCACAATGCTAAACGAAACCAATGCAGGCGGATGTGCGTGAATGACTGATTTGATATCGGGTCTTGCTTCGTAAATTGCTTTGTGAAAAGGAAACTCAGAAGAAGGTTTGTGTTTACCAATAACGTTTCCATCTTTTTTTACACAAACAATATCTGATGCTCTTAATGACCCTTTATCAACTGCTGAAGGTGTTACCCAAATATCGCCATTTTCATCAATTATCGAAATATTTCCTCCTGATGTAGTGGTCATTCCACGTTTGTAAATACGGTCAATGATTTCGGTAATCTGATTCCTTGGATGAATTAATTGTATATTTTTTGACATGTTAACTTACTATAAAAGGAACATGCTTTTTGAGTGCATAGTTCTTTTTTAAAAATTTTGAATTTAATTTAGCATCTGAAATTGCGATGGCAGCACCCAAAGCAGAGCCTAAAGAAGCCTCTGTAGTTCTCAATTTCATTCCTCGCAAATAATAGGATAATAATTTGATGTACAAATCATTGTCTGTAAAACCGCCATCCACATACAACCTATCAATTTCTTGAATACTAGCAATTTGTTTGATGCTTTTTACTTGAAGTTGCACCAATTCAATCATTAATTGATGATAGGCATGATCAAAAGTATGGTATAAAAAATGTGTTTTTTCGGGCATGTTTGCATCCGAAAAAGATTTCCAACGAAAACAATATTTGAATTCTTTTACAATTTCAAAATAAGTATCATAATCAAAATCGATATTTTTATGATAATTTTCATCGACATTGAATTTTTTCGTTAACTCTTGCACCTGTAATTTGTATTCATTACCCAAAAATAAGCGCGAGGATTTTACTGGTTTGCCATTGATTCTCATGTAGTTAATGCATCCGTTTTTGGTTTCTTCGGTTGTTAATGGCATGTTTGAAAACGGATTCAATGCAATAGACCAGGTACCTGTAGATACCAATACAAAAGGTTTTTTTATACTGCGAACATAAGGTAACAATGCAGAAGAGCTGTCGTGAATGCCTACACCCACTTTGATTCTTTTGCCGTTATAATTCATATTGATACTGGTTTCTGTAGAAACAATAGGAGGTAAAATTTTGTGAATTTCTTCTTTGTACACCCAATCTTGATAATCTTTGGTTTCATAATTCCAAAGAGAAGTATGGCAGCCAATGCTTGTATATTCGCTTACTGGGATTCCTGTAAAAACATAACTTAAGTACTGAGGCAAGTGCATTGAATATTTGATTCTTTTGAAAACTTCGGGCTTGGTATGTTTAATCCAATACAGTTGCATGCCAGAATTTAACAATCCTGATTTTGGAGAACCAGAAGTTCTTGTCAATTCTAGTTCTGGACTGTATTTTTCATAAAATTCCGAAACTAACTTTTTATCAATTTGTTTGGTATAATTATAAAGCGGTGTTAGGACTTCACCATTTTGATCAATATGAACAAAGCTTGCTCCATAGGTTGAAAAGTTGATTGCTTTGATGCTAAAATCCTCATTTTCTAAAACTCGATAAAAGACTTCTTTTAGCCAAGTTTGAAGCGCCACAATATTTTCAGTTGGATAGCCATCTTCATCCTGAATTTCTTCGAAAGAAGTATATTCTCTATACACCTCTTTGTAATCTTCATCAACTAAAAAAAACTTTTTGTTTGTTTTACCGATATCAAAAACTGCCGTTACTTTTTTTTTCATCTTGCATCGATTAAAGTCCAGTAGCTACTGTATTTTTTCCTCTTTCTTTGATTAGCTGAGCTCTTACATTTAGCTTTCTAAATGCCTGTATTGGGTTTAAAACACCTCCACTTATAAGTCGAGCTTCAGCAAGAAGTGGTCTAACATCGGTTCTGTAAGCGCCTTGTAAAATTTCTTGACACAATACGACGTCGTTTTCTAATTGGGCATCTTTTAGAGCATTTTGATCAACCAACAACGCTTTTGCATAGGCTTCTTGGATAGCTTCTAACGATTGAATTAAGTCTTCTAACGGATCTTTTACGTTGTGACTTGCATCAATCATCCAAGCTAAATCAGGATTTTGTGGATTGTTTTGCATGCCATACACCAATTCATTAAAAATTAAAAACAATGCATAGGGTTTTATACTTCCAACCGTTAAATCGTCATCACCATATTTGCTATCATTGAAGTGAAAACCACCCAATTTTCCTTTCAGCATTAATATAGAAACAATTTGCTCGATATTGCTATTTGGCAAATGATGTCCTAAATCAACCAAAGTAAACGCTTTTTCCCCACATTCGTTTGCCAACATAAATGAGGTTCCCCAATCTTGAATTACAGTACTATAAAAATTAGGTTCATAAGGCTTGTATTCGATAAGCATGCTCCAATTGTTTGGCAAGCCTTTGTAAATACTTTGCAAACTGTCTTGTGTGTTTTGTAAGGCTGTTTGAAAATTATTTTGCCCTGGAGAACAAGATCCATCTGCCAACCAAACTGTTAAACTTTTTGAGCCCAAATTATTTCCGATGTTGATTACGTCTAAATTATGCTGAATGGCTTGTTCTCTTACCGCTTTAGAAACATTACTTAAAGAGCCATATTTGTAACTTTCTTTTGCGCTTTTTTGATCTTGAAACGTATTTGAATTTACAGAATCAAATTTGATGTTTAATGCGTTGGCATGTTCTTTAATCGCTGCATAATCAGAAGGAATATCCCAAGGAATGTGCAAAGAAACTGCCCCAGCAGTTTGTGTTAAACTATGTAAAACGCCAATATCCTCTATTTTTTGTTGCAAATTAGAAGGTTCTCCATAAAAAGAAAAACGACCAAATCGAGTACCTCCTGCTCCTAAAGCCCAACTTGGTATTGCTACTTGAAAATCAGCAATTTTAGAAATGATTGTTGACACATTGAGTCCTTGATTGCTTAGTTTATTGGCTAAAAAATCAACGTTTTCTTGGTGACTTTTCAATCCATTTTTATTACACTCTAAGATTTGTTCTTTTTGTATTTTCATTGTTATATTCAAAATAAAATAATACCCACGTTTTTACAAACTGTATGAGATTATTTGATGCAACTACTATTTCTTTTATCTTACAAATGCGTTTGCCATTCCACCATCAACATTGATGATGTTTCCTGTAGATTTATCTAAAATACCTACTAACGAAAATACGCCATTGGCAATATCATTTGGAGTAATAATTTCGTTTAATAAATTTCTTTTTGCATAAAAAGCGGGCAATTCATCAACCGTAATTCCGTTGGCTTTTGCTCTACCTTCAGCCCAAGCACCTTCCCAAATTTTGCTACCTACAATAACTCCGTCAGGATTTACGGTATTTACTCTTATTTTATCTTTTGCCAATTCAGCCGCCAATAAACGAACCATGTGTTGTTGTGATGCTTTTGCAGTACCATACGCTACATTGTTAGGCCCTGCCACCAATCCGTTTTTACTTGCAATAGAGATAAAATCGCCTCCCAAACCTTGTTTACGCATGATTTCTGTAGCTTGTTTTGCCAAATCAAATTGCCCTTTTACTAGTATATTTTGTAAGATGTTCCAATCTTTATCGGTAGTTTCTTCCAAAGGTTTTGAAATTGCTAAGCCTGCACTGTGCACAATGATATCAACACCTCCAAATTCAATAATTGCTTTTTTGTAAGCATCTGCAATAGAATCCGTATTGGTTACATCGCAAATGGCATAGATTGAAATATCTCTTTTATAAGTAGCGTTTGCTTTGATTAAACTTTCTTCATTGATATCTGTCAATACGACATTAGCACCTTCAGCAGCCAATTTATCAGCAATTGCTTTTCCAATGCCACCACCTGCACCCGTTACTAACGCCACTTTTCTGGATAGTGCTTTTTCTTTTGGCATGCGTTGTAATTTCGCTTCTTCAAGTAACCAATATTCAATATCAAAAGCCTCTTGTCTTGGTAAAGAAGTATATGCTGAAATCGCTTCAGCACCTCTCATTACGTTGATGGCATTGATATAAAATTCATTAGCTACACGAGTTGTCTGCTTGTCTTTTGAGAAACTAAACATCCCCACTCCTGGATAAATGATAATTACAGGATTTGCATCGCGCATTGCAGGACTGTTTGCTTTTTTGCACGTATTGTAGTAATTTGCATATTCTTTTCTATAGGCTTCAAAAGCAGGTTGTAGTTTTTGCAACACAGCAGCAGCATCTGACAAGTCTTCATTTTTATCCAATTTTAAAACCAAAGGCTGAATTTTGGTGCGTAAAAAATGATCAGGACATGAAGTTCCCATTGGAGCCAAACGCTCTAAATCGTTGCAGTTGATGTATTCCATGACTACATCCGTATCAGAAAAATGACCAATCATTCTGTTTTCTGATGAACACAAACCACGAAGCAAAGGCATGATTTGAGCTGCTTTTTCCAAACGTTCTTCTTTTGGCAAACTTGTTATTTTTTGTCCACCAAAAACACTCCCTTTTTCTTTGATTTTTTTCTCAATATATTTAGAAGCCATTTCTATAACCTCTAAACTATTCATATAACACTCATAAGACGTATCGCCCCAAGTAAACAATCCGTGGCTACCTAAAATGATTCCACGAATTCCGGGATTGTCTGCCAAACATTTTTCAAGTTGTAATCCTAAGTCAAATCCTGGACGTTGCCAAGGAACCCAACCCATGGTGTCTCCCCATATTTCTTTGGTTACCTTTTCACTATCTTGAGCAGCAGCCACTGCAATCAACGCATCAGGATGCAAATGATCTATGTGCGCAAATGGTAATAGTCCGTGCAATGGTGTATCAATAGAAGGTGCTTTGCTATCTAAATCGTAAATACAGTGATTGAAAAGACCTACCATTCTATCTTCATCATGCAGCCCTTGATAGACATTTTTTAAATCTCTTAAACGTTTTGTATATAAACCTGCAATTCCTGAGCGTGTTAATGTTCCAATATCACCTCCTGAACCCTTCACCCACATAATTTCAACTTTCTCATTAGTCAAGGGATCAATTTCTATGGTTTTACAACTAGTGTTTCCACCACCATAATTTGTAATTCTTAAATCCGCTCCTAAAATATTAGAACGATATAAAAACAAATCTACCTGATTATCTCCTAAAGATGTTGCCTTTTGCTCATCCCATAAATAATCTACATATTTAAAAGTTTTTGTCATTTTCTTTTTATTAATTGTTTGGAATAAATATTTAGTTCAAAAATAGTAGTCAACTAAAACTATTGTATCCTGTACTATGAGGTAAAAAAAGGCTGATGCACTTTAAAACCATTTTCACTAGCAATTAAAACCAACTATATAATTGATATATAAGTATTTATAAAATTAATTTTTATACTATTTCAATTTTTTTGTGCAATAAAAATACTAATTATTTACAATTATTCTCATATTATCAATAATTCTTAAAAAATTAAAATTCTGATTTATAATTATCAAAATGAATTGTATAAAAATCATTTTAATAAGAATAAGTTTTTGTAAATTTATATTCTTAAAGAACTTTTTTAGTAAAAAAATTTTACACTGCGTATTTATGAAATTAATGAAGCTTATAAAAATAGATGAAGATTCGAGGGTGCCAAAATACCAACAGATTATTGATTCTATTATTGAAAATATTTCTGCAGGAAACCTGAAAATAGACCAAAAAATACCGTCTATCAATATGTTTAGTGAAGAATTTTATCTTTCTAGAGATACTGTCGAAAAGGCTTATAGTATTTTAAAAGAGCGAAATATCATTACCTCAATTCGCGGAAAAGGATATTATATTACACGTACCAAGCTTATTTCTAAGGTTAATATTTTATTTTTAGTTAATAAGTTGAGTTCCTATAAATTAAAAACCTACAATCATTTTATTGATTCTATTGGGCCAAATTCTTATACTGACTTACATATTTATCATTGTGATGAAAGTTTGTTTTTGAATTTATTGGATAAATACAAATCAACGTATGATTATTTTGTAATGATGCTTCATTTTAAAAATAAAGACTTGAAACATGTAAGTTATACAGAAAATGTAATCAGCGCTGTCAAAAAAATTCCAAGAGAAAAATTGATACTTTTGGATAATATCAAACCAGAAATTGGTGGAAACTTTGTCGAAATTTATCAAGATTTTGAAAATGATATTTACAATGCGTTGATTGAAGCTTTGTCAAAAATTAAAAAGTACAAAAAAATCATCCTTGTGTATCCTGAAAAATTAGTGTATCCCTACCCAAGAAGAATATTGCATGGTTTTCGTAAATTTTGTGTAGAACACAAATTAGATTTCGAAATTATGGAGAAAATTTATGACGATATGATTTTGAAAAAAGGTGATTTATTCATCACTATAGAGGAATCTGATTTGGTAAATTTGGTAAAACAAATTAGGGAAGATGAATTTAAACTTGGTGAGGATATTGGAATTATTTCATACAATGATACTCCATTAAAAGAATTGTTAGGAATTACGGTGATTTCAACCGATTTTAAAGTTATGGGGATAACTGCAGCCACCATGATTTTGAATAAAGAAAAAGGAAAGTATAAAGTTCCTTTTAATTTTATTGACAGACAATCTCTTTAGGCATCTTATAAAACCATTGCTTTTTTAATGCTTCTGCTGTTCTAAAAATGGAATTTAGTCCAGGAAATCCTTGCCCCATTTTTTTCTCAATTCTTTAGATAATTTTTACCAACTTTTGATATGTTGGCTGTTCTGCTAAATTGTTGATTTCTAGCAGATCTGTTTTATGATCAAAAAGCATTCTTGCATAAGCAACACCTTTATCATCTGTCCATTCTGTATAAAATAAATCTCCTTTAATTAATGTAACTGCGTCTTTAAACTTACTTACTGCCTATTTTTTATTACTTTTTTTACCCTTGATAATTGGAACGAAACTTTTTCCTTCAACAGTTTTAGGAATTTCTATACCTGCTAATTCACATAATGTAGAATAAATGTCTATAAATTCTGTAATATAATTTGATTTTTCACCATTGGTTTTTCCTGGAACTTTTATTATAATAGGAGTTCTTAAAGCCGTTTTAAACGTAACGTGTTTAGACCAAAGTTTATGATCTTCTATATTCCAACCATGATCTCCCAACAATACAACTATGGTGTTTTCAGCCAAACCTAACTCATCTAACTTATCTAAAACTAACTCTATTTGAGTGTCAATATAACTAACGCTAACATAATAACCATGAATTAATCCTTTGGGTAGATTTTCTGATACATCACCTTTTTTTGGGATTTTTTCATAATTACGCAATTCCCCAAAATTATGAAATGCCCGATTAGGTGTAGGTTTTGGTTGCACATAACTTATGGGTAATTGTATGTTTTCTCAGTCATATAAATCCCAATATTTTTTGGGGGCACAAAATGGCAAATGAGGTTTGGAAACACCCATTGTTAAGAAAAAAGGCTCTTTTGATTGATTCAATTTCTTTAAATCTCGAATTACTTTCAATGCTAGTTTTCCATCAACATATACAGAATCGTGAACATCTGCAGATTCAAAAGGCATTTCGCGTTTGGTTTTACTTCGTATATTTTGATTTTCCTTTAACGCATATTGCCACAAAACATCAGGTACCCAGATTTCATCCCAAGCCTTTGCATCGTCATTTTTGTGATGATATATTTTACCATTAGAAATAGTTTTATATCCATTTTGCTATAGCAACATTGGCAGTGAAATTGCCTCTGGATAATCATTATCTTTTAAAGTTGAATAATCTATTAACCGATTTCGGGTTGGACTAATACCTGTTGGCAAACTGGCTCTAGAAGCACCATAAACAGGAATATTACGATACGCCTTATTAAAGACTAAACTGGTTACTGCCAATGTATCTAAATTTGGAGATTTTATATGATTTGCTCCATAAAAATTGAGCTCAGGTCTTAAATCATATACCGCTATAAAAAGGATATTTGGCTTTACTTTTACTTCTTGTTTTTGAATAACTTTACTACAAGAACTAAAAAATTAAAATACTTATGTTTAATTTAATTGATTTCAAAAATTATAAATTAATTCTATTTATAGTAGGTTTTAAAAAAATTATTACAGAAATAAATTAACTAGTTTACAAATAAATCTGTTTGTGTTTTTAGCCAACTTTCTAATTCAATGGTCCAATTTATACCTGTTTTATTAAAATTAAGACCAAAACCATGACCTCCTTTTTCTAGTTCAACAAAATTATATTTAACGTTGTGATGCTTTAAACTGTCGCAATATAAGAGACTGTTTTGGTAAACTACGGTTTGGTCGTCCAAAGCATGTATTATAAATGTTGGTGGTGTATATTCATTTACTTTATTTTCCATAGAATAATAATCCAGTAACTCTTGATTATCAGACTTGTCTACCAAAAGATTTTTAAAAGAACCTTTATGACGATATGGTAAATTAAATGAAATTACAGGATACATTAAAATTGAAACGGCAATTTTTAATTCGTCCAAATTTACTTCTGGTGCTATAATTTCATTTTTTAAATTCCCCAAAGAAGCTGCCAAATGCCCACCCGCAGAAGCCCCCATAACAGCTATTTTATTGGAGTTTACAGACCAATTTGAAGCCTTTTTATGCACTATTGAAACTGCCTTTTGCGCATCACAAAGTGGCACTTTTTCTTGAGAATTTACAATAAGCGTATCAGGTAAACGGTATTTTAAAACAGCCACTACATTAAATCCCATTTTTAAAAAATGTTGTGCCATTTCTTCACCATGATTCTTTCCTAAAACAACAGTAGAATAACCACCACCAGGAAAAAACAATAAGGCAGCACCATTATTTTTAATCGTTTTATTTCGATACACATAAAGTGCTGGCTCAGAAATTTTTTTGTAACGCATACCTGCTTCATCAAATGTCTCTTGAGAAGTGATCGTATCTTTATTTAAGGGTATGTTACCTTTATCCCATAGTTTTATATTGTCTAATGTGTATTCTTGAGAAAACACAACTACACTAAATAAAAGTGCTATTAAGGTACTATATTTTAATTTCATTGACATTAAAATTGTTAAATTAAGGCATGTAAAATAATTCCTCTAAAGGAATAGAGACTGGCGAATTATCAAGATTTACTTCCATAATGTCTGCCATAAAATCCCACCATTTTTTAACGATTTCATTCGTTGCTAAATCTTGTGAGCCTGCGTTTCCTTCAACTTTTTGAAATGCAAATAACATATCTGTTTCGTCATCAAAAAAAATAGAATACTCCGAAACTCCATTTTCTTTTAAGAGTTTTTGCAGTTCAGACCACAGCTTGTCATGACGCGATTTGTACTCGTCTTTTTGATTAGGATGAAGTTTCATCTTAAAAGCAAGTCTTTGCATACTATATAAAAATATTTAAAAAAATTTATTGAACAATCAGTTTTTTATTACCAATAACCTTATTATCGTTTATCATTTGAACCACATAAATTCCTTTTGATAATTTACTGATATCAACCTCAACCTCTGAAACTGACATTTTCTGTTGGATGATTATTTTCCCTAAAATATTTACAATTTTAAAACTAGCATTGTTGATTTCGGAACTTTGAACTCGAAGTTTTAAGCTATTTAAAGAATTAACTGGATTTGGATACATAACAAAACCATCTTCAAATTTCGAGATTTCATTGTTATCTAAAGAAAGTACTTCCCCATTATTGATTCCTTTTAAAGTAACATTCGTTCCTGCTGGAGCTGTATACGTTAACGCCGCATTGGTAGTAATTTCTGCATTTTCACCAGTAATTTCTAAATAAAACCCTGTTGCTTCGTTGTTTGTCGCTTTTATATCCCAACCTTTATAATTGATATACGATCCTTTTCCCATGTAAATTGAGGTAAGTTTATCATTTTTATCCATCGATAAGATGGCAAATCTTCCTGTAAATTTTACGTCTAAAGTAGTGTCATTAAAAACATCATCATCGTTATCTTTTATCAAAACAATTTGCTTTATAGTTTTATCAGCAACAACACTTTCTACTTCCATTCCTACAAAAACATTATTTCTTTTGATATTTTGAACCTTTGTAACTGTATTCGTATTATCTCCTGAATATGGTTCAAACACAACTGAAAAAGGAGTATCCCAAGCCTCACCATTTTTTCTTATTAGCACAGTAGGAGTATTGATATTTTCATAAGCATTAACCAATCCTAAAGTTGGAGGAGCAGAAACTCTCGTGTATTCTCTATTCGCCTCTCCTGGGATATGCATTTTCATGTTGATTGCGCCTCCTAAACGGAGTGCTGTAAAAGTGGCAGTTATATCATCTGTTAAAACTCCTGAGGTTTTAATATCTTTAAAAAAGTGCCATCCTGGATTTTTAAAACCTCCATTAGTATTCATAACTGGATATCTATTTGGAGCATCCGTTAAACTAATATCGGTATTTGTGCTATTTTTAAGTTGAAGAATGTCTCCCAAATTGTGATATACGTAATCATGATATTCATTAGGTAAAGAAGATTTCGATTTAAATACATCAATGTAATACCCTGTTGTTGGCGAAGTTCTTACAATTGCCATGGTTCGATGTTGTAAAGCCTCTGCTTTATCACCTTTGTCATCTAAAAATTTAGTAGTAAAGAAAGAATTTTTTGTTGAAACAGGCGCCTGTTTATATTCAGGTTCTATCGCTAATTTTAAGACTCTATTTACATTTATATTTACATTTCCACCGAGTCCTTGTGACGAACCATTTACAATTACGGTATTGTGCGCTGCAAATAAACGGTAGTAATTTTTATGAATATCTGATGTATATGACTTTGTGTTTCCTGCAGCAGCTCCTAATACCGTTCTAGGCCCATACAATTCCATATTCATGCCAGATGCATAGCTATGTACAAAACCACCACCACCAACAAATAACATCAACCCGTTATTGAGAGGGTCAGGAACGTCAATATTTCTTTGTAATGAAATACCTGCATAAAATAATTCATTGGTAACATTTGGTTTTATGTCTAAAGCTGTTCCATCAACTATTGGCTCATACCATAAAAGTCTTATAGGCTCTTCAAAATAAGGCTCAACAGCGACTGATCGTGAAGAACTTAAAGCAGATCGGTTATACCCATCAAAAGTGATACTTGAGTTAATGAGTTCGCCAAACTTATCTAATAAGACTTGATTATTTGTTAATTTCCCCAAATGATATGCCATTTCATATCCCTCCCTGTATTCTGCAAAAGACCTGCTAGTATCTCCAAATTGAGTTATTTTATTATTATTAGGATACACAAAATCATTTGAAATATCTAAAGACATAGGAATGATTGAATATTTGTCTAATAAATTCAAAGAAGGATCATATTTGGTTATTAGGTTCATTAAATACGTGGTGTATTCATTTACATATCTTGAATACGTAAAAGGTTCTGGCCAGGTGCCTCCATTATCTGCGAATGTTTTTGAAACCCTGTCTAAAGATGCCTGACGTGATGTGCTTACAGTTAAATAATATGGAATTTCAGCAGCTCTTTCAACTTCACTATCCAAGGCTAAAATATTACCCACCAAGCTTGGGCTTTCTAAGATTGGCCAATTTGAAACAAGTCCGCCACGATTTTTAGCTAAAAAAATATAATTTTTAAATACTTTTTCTGCTTCTAACCTATCTATAGTGACTTCAGTATCTGCTGCAAAATCGTAAGCAGTACCACCATTACTGATGAAAGTTGCAATAAAATCATAAATTATCGGTATTTGTGCACCTAAATCTCTTGATTCTCTAAGATGATCATCATCATAAATCCAACTAGCATTAAAATTTCCTGATGTAGAAAGTGGCACTTGTAGCATTGCTTTCATGAACGTATAAAATATAGAAGCACTGTATTTAGCATATTCTTCATCATTTGTTAAAAAATACATAACACCACTATCAACAGCACTTTGTAAATTTATTTTGTAAGTAACCCTATCTTGAGTTTTAGTTGCAGTACCCTCATTTACAATTTTAAATGGGGGAATTTGACCAGCCACAGCATTGGTTCTGTTAAAAGGTAATAGGTTTAAAAAAGCTTGTCTGTCTTGTTTATATTTCGTTAATTCAGCATCAACTCTATTTTTAAATTTCTCATAATAAGAATTTTTCCATGGAGTGTTGTTAATACTTTCTAAAATAGCTTGTTTCTCGCTATTTTTTACCCAAATTATAGGACGTTGTGTTGCTAAAGTTGAAACATTTTTTGAAGATACTGAAGTTTTGAAAACAACCTTCGGACTGTTAGTTAAAGTTGATGAAATCAACAAATCTGAAACAGTACCTCCAATTAAACCTCTGACAACTGATTCAAATGGCGTAAGGTTTTCTATTTTATTTGAAATGAAACTTTCATTAAACGTATTTGAAGCTACTAATTGCGCATTAATCTGCATTATTAATGAAAAAGCGAAGGCAATAAAAAATAATTTTGTTTTCATGTGTAGTTTAGTTTAAATACAGGATGTAATAAGTCATTACGTTTATCCTAGCTTATATTAGATAAGAAAATTGTTGATTTTGGTTTGAAATATTATTATAGATTATCATCATTAAAAGGGGATTTTTTGTGTCATATTATACTACTTTTAGTTTTAATCTTTTCCAATTGATAATAATTTTGCACAATCATTTTTTATAAAATTATTTTAAAGATTTATAAAAAACACAACCAAATCTAGTAGCATTTACTTTCTTAGATATCCTGTACTATCCTGCTTTTAAAAAATATTTTTAAAATGATTTTGACTTTGGGGCTTTGAAAGAATTAAATTGAAAATCAATTCAATACTCTTTTTTTTAATTTTTGAAACATATACTGGTTTTTACTCATCTTAATGGTATTTCCACTTGCAGTGGTAACATTTTTTAAAACGAGTTTTTGTGTTTTTATATAGGGAAATCTTTCTTTAAAATGAGAATTAAAATCAGGATTAAAATCATCAAAAATAGCATTCGAATAAACCTCATTTGGGTGTTTTGAATCATCTATTAAAAGGTTTTCAATAGTAATTTTTTTTGGCATATAACAGGTATATCCAAAATCATGCTGCCCATTATTAAAACCAATAAATAAATGATACCCTAAATTCTCTTTTGGAAAAAAAGGAACAAAAACAACATCTAGAATTATAAAATTTCCTTGCCAAGTACTACCATAATCGCGTCGTAGATTGATAAGATGATTGCTATAAACTTTAGAGTTCTTTAGGGTAAAAGTCCCAAAACCAATCAAATTAATGCCTGCGTATCCAATTGTTGAATTGCGAATTTCGGCATTGTAAACACCCATATGAGCATCAAATCGTGATAAAACACAGGAATCGTACGTTAGGTTTTTACTGTGATTGGATGCCATAATTCCCCAAAAAGTTGTGTCATAAATATCATTTGTTTGGGTACAATTAAAAAACAAAACATTTAATGCTCGATTTACTTGAATATCATAAGAACCCATAGAAACAGGTTTTCCTGCACTACCAATAGTATGGAATGTTTTATGTGCTGTTAAAATAGTATTTTGAACAGTGATATTGGCACAATCTTTTATTGAAAGAAATCCTCCATAAGGTGCCCCTTGATCTTCTTCACCAACAATAACATGTTTTAATCCATCTATTAAAACATTAGAACGTTTTATGAGTATGTTGCGTTGATAATATTTATATTCTGAAGCATGTTTGTTGGCAATTGTTATAAAATTTCCTCCTGTAATTTTCAAAACTTTTTCATCAATAGGAAATACATCAAAAGCTGTAATCGTATCAAAATTCCAAAGAATTGGTGTATTTAAATCTACATTTCCCTTTGTGTCTGCTATAAAAATATCCGTTTGTGAATGACCATTATTTTGATTTAATCCATAACGTATATACCGTTTTTTATTAGAATTGGTAACAATAACAACAGATTTTCTTAAAAAAGAAACATTTATTTTTTTCTGATTCTTTTTCAATGAGTTTATCCCGATAATTTTAAAAGATTGGTGTTTTGATGTAACTTCAAAAACAATTGATTGCCTATTTTCGACATTGGTATCGTCAATAATAAAAGCGGCTGAACCAAAATCAGTATTGGTTTGAATTGTAACCGTTTGTTGCTTGCCACTTATGTAATAGGTTGCTCCATCATCTGCTTTGACTATTAGCCTTTGTTGATTGGCAAATTCATGGGTAGCTGCGATGGCATTTATATCATCTGTTTTACCATCGCCTTTAGCTCCAAAATCACTATAACTAACAAATCCTTTTGCTTTCAATTTTACTACGTCATTTGGCGATACTTTTACAGGTATCGTGTCAATGCAAATCGCACTAAAATTAAGAGGTTTTTTTTCTGCTCTTTTAACATCCTCTTTTGATAAACTGCCAAAAGAAAATGATGCATTTAAAAACAATAAACTTACCAAAAAGTTTACTGAAATGGACTTAAATAAGTTTAAAATCATCATTATTTATTACGATAAGGTACTGTTCCAGTTTCATCGACAGTATACTTCCATTTCTTTATGTAATGCATTCCATCTAAAAAAGCATCTCCATTTTCTTTTAGGCGTCTCATTAATCGAGACTCTAAATTTGATTGTAAGTCACTGTAATTATCGTTGTTAACCAAATTATTTGTTTGATAAGGATCCTTTTCATTATCAAATAATAACCAAGGTCCATTTAAGTCTTTCACATAGGTATATTTTTCAGTTACTAAACCTCGGTATTCTTTGCCATTACGATTTCTATTCCATTCTGCAAAAGGTTGAATACAAGTTATTATCGTTTCTTTACCTACAGAATTATCTTTTCCTTCCAAATATTTTTTATAATTAATACCTTCTACACTTTTTGGGATATCAATACCACACAAACCTAATAAAGTAGGTAAAATATCTTCAGAATTGATGAGTGCTTTTCGATTACCTGGCTTAACACGTAAATTCTTTGGAATATGCAATAGCATTGGTGTTTTGATAGATTCGTTATAGGGTTGTTGCTTTTTATAAGCACCATGAGAACCCAATAAATCACCATGATCTGAAGTAAATAAAATAAGAGTATTATCTAATTGATTGGTTTCTTTCAGACTTTGAATTATTTTCCCAATCATGTCATCAATAGCGGCCACATGAGCATAATATCCAGCTAATTTACCTCTAAGTTCATTTTCCATTTCTTTCGGCACATTAGGTCTTAAAATGAGGTCCTTTGGATTGAACATTTTTTTGTATTTGTTTGGAGCAGAGTTATAGGGGTCGTGTGGTGTACCCAAAGACAAAACCAATAAGAAAGGATTATCAGCCTCTTTTTTTGACTTCATAAAATCAATAGCGGCATCAGTTTGAGCAAAAGCATCATACCCTTTCCAATATTTTGGTTCAGGGTTGTTATTATCATAATAAATTGATTTGTTATAATCATGGCTGCACTCATTCGCCATCCAAAACTGAAAACCTTGTCTTCTATTTCCTGGAGGAATAAATTTCTCTCTTCCATTACCATCTAAGTGCCATTTCCCAATATAACCAGTAGTATAGCCCGCTTTTGCACACACTTTACCCATAGAAATAGCATTTGTATCTAATTGAATATCGTTCATAAACATACCGTTTGTATGAGGTCGTTGACCTGTAAGAAGTGAGCCTCTAAAAGGTGTACAAACGGGCATACCAGAAACTGCATTGGTAAAGTTTGCACTTATAGAGGCTAATTGATCTATATGAGGAGTTTTAATATTTATATCTCCTCCATATCCTGTTGCCTGAACTCTTAGTTGATCGGTTACAATAATTAACAAATTTGGATACTCTTTATCTGAATTTATTAAGTTGGGCTTATTAACAAGGCAAGAAAATAATACCAAAGAGATTAATAAAAAAGACAGTAAAAAAATTCTAAAAATTGGTTTCATAGAGTAACTTGGTTTTTTTTACAAAGGGTTAAATGATAATTAATTGTTAGAAACAATTAAATTGATTAAGCTATTCAACTAGTTTCAAAACTTCACTACCAGCTAATAAATAGGCACCTGTTCCAAAATTTTGCCAGCTATCATAAGATGCGGGTTCAGGAAACGCACCTATATTTTGAACCCAACCAACCATACCATTTTCATGTTGGCATGCTACCAATGCTTTCCAAGCTTTTTTAATTGCAGAAACGTATTTAGAGTTTTCTAATAATCCATTGTTAACGCCCCATGCCAAAGCAAACGTATAAAAACCACTTCCGCTCACTTCCCCATGATTATAGGTTTCTGGTGATAATAAACTTGTTCTCCACAACCCATCTTTTGGTTGCAATTCTAAAATTCGACCTGCCATTTGTTTGAATAAATTTTCATAAAAAGCGCGGTGTTTGTAATCTTTTGGCATGTCATCCAACAGCAATGCTAAACCTCCTAAAACCCAACCATTTCCACGAGACCAGAATATTTTTTTTCCATTGGGTTCTTTTTTATCTTTTTCAGAACCTGTCCACACAAATCGTAAATCTCTTGCAAATAAGCGCTCTTCTTTATCAAATAATTGATTATAGGTTTCTAAATAAAACTTATGCATATCATCCAAATACTTCATTTCTTTGGTATGTTTTGCGTACAAACTGATGACTGGAGGCGCCATAAACAAAGCATCACACCACCACCACAAAATATTTTCAATCTTATCTGTATTTGCAGGATTATTCCATTTAGTAGTTTTGTACAAATGTGTGTCTAGAAAATCTTTGGTAGGTTTTAAATTGACAAAATTATTCCTTCCTAAGTTCATATCAATATACAAATAACTGTATGAAATTGCCACATCATCAGCGTGATATGCTCTATTGAAAGGCATCCAGTTGTTATGATATCCTTGATTTTTTAGAGCTGCTTCAAAGATTTGATCTTTGGTTGATTTGTGCGCTCTAGCTACTCCAATATAATAAGCTCCTGCAGTCCAATCTGTTGGGGAAGCTGCAAAAATAGGGTGTGCTTCTTGCCATTCTAAAGCGCTAATCATAGACTTTTTAATATCATTTTCATCTAAATTTTGAGCAACCGTTTTGTTAGACACAGCACAGTTTGCAAATACTATAATTATTAAAGAGTTGTAAATTAATTTTTTCATTGTTGATACATTTTAAGTTTGAATTTTGTTTTTAAAAAAGTTTTTGAGGACGTTCCCAACATCATTGTATAATTACTAGCCAATAAAATTTTATTTTGGGTTAAAAAAATCAATAATTATTTGAAATCTTTCAAAAAAAACAATTCGAGTTGTAAAAATAGCAAATCATATTATCTTGATTATCCTGTACTGTATGGTTCATATTTTTTTAACATTAATGAAACTCATCCAGACTATTCAAGGTTTAATTTTTTAAAAAATAGATACTCTCTCAAAATAATTGTTGTATTTAAAAAAAATCTCAACTTTTGACAGTTGAGACTTTCATATTCTTTTTTTCAATAGATTTTAAAACTTAACCTAAAGCTTTGTAATGCAAAAAATTTATGTTTGCAGATTTAATTTTAAACTCAAAATGATTGCTAATTACTCTAAAATGATTTTCTTGTTTAAGTTTCCCATTTCAGTTTCAATTTGAACTATATATAGTCCTTTTGCTAATTTTGGTAATGCTATTTCGGTAACTCCTTTTGGTTGAAATTGATTATTCATTATTTGTTTTCCTAGAATATTATAAAGTTTGATACTAGCTTTTTCCCCTTTCAAACCATTAATAATCAATACATCATCAGCTGTTTTATAAACACTTACACTCTGCAAAATTAGGCTGTCTGTGCTTAAAGAACCATTAGATTTAGTATGTAGATAAAATCGCCCTGAACTACTTAACGCATCAGAAGTTGTTACTTTATAAGATGTATCTGCTTCATCTAATCGAGTCATCGTGTTCAATGCTCTGTCTTCAATAAATATTTGAATTCCTGTTGGTAAGTTCAATACCTCTGCTGAGAAAGTAAGTTCTATACCAGCTGTGGCATTCACTCCTAAAGGGATAATCATGTTTTCATAATCTGAATTTGGAAGGGATTGAATGGCTAATTTTTTACCAGTATTGTTTTGAATCAATTCTGTAAATATATGTTCTCCGACATTTTTACCATCAAAAGTGGAATAGCCATCAAAAATTGAGCTATCATAACCGTTATCAAAATCAGTAGTTTGATTTTCATCATATCTAATGGAGGTTTTTTTGGATACACCATTGATTGTAAGTGATAAACCAACTTCAAATCTACCAGTAGAGGTTTTAGAAAATGGATTCGTTGAGATGTGTGATTCCATATTTTTATTGAACCCAAGAGACTGTTCTAAGCCTCCACCAGCTTTAGCTTTTACAAAAAATCCTTGAATAGGATTGACTCTAAATGCTTCATCTCCTAAATTTTTAGTAACAAAAACTTTATTAATGCCATCCCATAACCAAATGGTTTGCTCTTCCAAAACACTTGCATTTGCAGACAGTAAATTATTAGTGGCATGAGCAGCAGTATTTGCATTCAAATACGATAAATATGGATTACCTACTAAATTATATCCCTTTCCTGCGTCAGAAATAGTTGCAAAAACGGAACCTTCGTGCATGATTCCTGTCATAGTAAACTCATGAGTGGTGCCTCCTGCAAAATCAAGATCATCTACTTTAATCAAATATCCTCCTGCAATCTTCATAGTTCCTGGTGGTTTAGGTGATTGGTTGTAAAAAACATATTTAGATTCTTCATCTAAACTATCATTATAAAATGCTAATGACTTTTTGCCACCATCAAGATCAACTAAATTATTGAAAATTGCATTCGTTGGATGTGTGGTGAAATCTATCCTTGAATCTAAAAAAGGATGTGACACTAAATGCCACTCATCTCTTGGCAAAGATTGTCTGATTCTTGTTCTATTAACGTTAATTCCGCCAAATATTATCGTCCCCATTTTATAGGTTGGCCCATAACCAAAAACAAAAATACCATCGTTTGTTCTAGTTAGTATAATATTACCTACAACTGTTAATGAGGCACTTTCTCTAATAATTATTTGAGCTGGTGAAGCGCCTGAGAAAATTGATTTTGCTACTGCATTTTCGCCTGAAGGAATTGTTACTCTGTGAAGAATAGTAACATCATCTGATGATGTGGGTACAACCCCACCAACCCAGGTCGTTGTTTCATTCCAATTTCCTATTCCAGCAGAAGTTATTTGGGCTGAGGCTGTTAAAGAAAAAAGAAAACAACCTATTAAAAGAGTCATTTTTTTTAACGTATTTTTTTTCATAATTTGGATTTGTTAAAGATTAATTATTTACAACCCAATATTAAGAATGAATATTTATAAAGGTATCCTGTACTATCCTTTATAAATATGAATACTTCTGTTATATATTTTTATAAGGGAAAATTATTATTTGGAACTTGAGTGATTGGATAATAGCATAAGGCTTGCTTTATGAAAAAAAACAGTAAATATCAGAAATAAAAAAAGGCTCAGATTGTAAAATCTGAACCGTAACTTTTTAATTTACACCCTTGTTGTGATAGTGTCTTATATTTTTATTTAAATATACAATTAGGCCTTCTTTAATTTATACAAAATCAATCGACTTGATTTAGGCCAAGGTTTCTGGCGTGGTTTATCTCGATTATTACTCAGGGTTTCCCATTTTAAAACATAACGAATATCATCATCTTGTGTTTTCCCTAAATCGTTTATCGATTGAACAATTAATCCAGGAAATGTACCTTCAAATTTCATGTCTTTACCGAAAATGTCAGATTTTAAAGTCTTGCCTATTCCTTCAAATTTATCGTTCAGCAAAATTGTGCCATCACCATATTTTATATGCCAATAATCAATTTCGTACTTTCCATCTGCTCTTTTAGTAAAATTCTTCAAATTCAGTTCAAAAATCATAGTTCCCATTCCTGAAAATTCCCAGCGATAATCCCAGTTAGTAACTTGTTTAAATATCCATTTATTATCCTGAATTTGTGCCGTATAAAGCTGAATATTTCCATCTGAATCGTATTTGTGATAAGTAAAAACTGGTTTGTTTTTATCATCTAAAACCATTTTTGCAGCCAAATTAATGATGCCTCCTTTTACAGGAATTGGGTCCACAATTAAAAGTTTTTTATCAGGAGATGCCGGCAGTTCTACAGGCTCTCCAAAGGCATTATACCATTTTTTTAAGTCGGAACTTTTCATATACGAAAGGTCGTGATTTGTAGAGCAGTCTGGAGTATCACGCCAAACCCAATACATGTGATACCATCCATCTTTCAGTAATGTTGGTTGCGTTTGATAGGCACTCATCAAACCTAGTCCATCAGTTAGTGGTTCATCAAAAAAGCGTTTCCATGTTTTAGTTTCACTATTGTAAATATTATAAATTTCTTTTCCGTTTCCACTGCCTCCATCACGATAATTATAAAGAAAATCTCCTTCTTTTGTTACCATAAAACGTGGATAGGTGGTTCTTTTTTCTTCGGTTCCTATCATCTCAAAAACTTGTTCAAGGGTTGAAATATCATTTGGTTTTGTACTTCGGAAATAGGTAAGTGGGTTTGCATGTACATTTCCAGAAACATGAATATACCCATTTTTGTCAATCCCAATTGTGATATAATTGTGTCCATCCCATCCCAATACAGTACTTGTTCCACCCGCTTCTTCACGAAACGTTGGTGGCAGTATATGCAAATCAAATTTATCTTCATCAAGATTTCTCTGACCAACTACCATGTTTCGGTTTGCGTTGTAGTAAGCAATGTATTGCCTAGTCTTATGAGTATAAAGACAAAAATCAACAGGGTGACCTGCCCATACACTATCAATTTCTATGATTTGCTCTATAGATTCGGTTTTGTCTGTTTCATCAACCACAACGAACTTAGAAAATTGTTTTCGTTGGCAAGCAAAAACAATTAAAATACTGAAGAATAGAATTATTTGCTGTTTTTTCATTTGAATATATTTGTTATTTTAAAAGTTCATCAGTTATCGCTTATGCTTTCCTACTATTTTGCTTGCAAAATTGTTTTTGAAGATTTAATAATAAGCGCTTTTCTACTTATGTTATTTAGCAAACCAATATTATGAATGACTAAATGATAATGTATCCTGTACTATCCTTAACCTCTTTATGTTTTTTTTAATACAATCTATGTAAGGGTAAGTTGAATGCTTTAATTCGAATTTATTTACGCTATAAAAAATTGTTTTTCAATTATTTATATAAATATATAACACAATATAAGCATTATTTTTAATGAGTAGTATTTTATTTTTTATGGTCTCTTTAAAATAATGCCAACAACATTTGTATCATAATTTTTAAAAGTATGCCAAGGTCCATAGAGCCACAGCAACACTTTATTTCCATCATCCGAAACTACAATAGGTCTGATATTTCTGTGCGGAGAATTGGATGTAATTGCTTGCCATTTTATTGTGGAAATATCATCCTTTGAACCAATTTTAGCGCTGTAAATTTCGTAATTTCCCCCTAAATCTTTTCCTGTTGAGGGATTTACATCCGTTGAAATATATACGTTTGTAGGATCTTCTGGATCAAAAGTGAGCAATCCTGTATAACTGCTTTCTGCTTTATACAAACATTTTCCTGCATAGGCTATTTCTCGATCGTTCCATTTTTTTCCATCCCAAGAACTAATTCTAAATCTCAAATCGCTATCATTTAAGTAAAGTGTATAGCCAATTTGTGGATGATTGTTTTTGTCTTTCGCCATAGCACACGTCCATGCGCTGTTGGGAACACTTTCATTTACAAAAGACTTTATTTTTGAACTACTGCCTGTATAAATTTTTTCTGCAGACGATGAAAATAGAGGACCATCGTTTAAACTTTTGATAAAAGTACCATCAACTGTATAAAAATTGTTATTAGAAAACTCTGCGTAATATAGGTTGTCTCCGTAATTTCTAGGATGTGCATCTGTGTAAGAAATACCAATGGTGTTTTCATCAATTTGTAAATATTTAGCATACGGACGTTGAAAACCTTTTACATCATTTGAAATAAAATGTGTTCTATTTCCCCAAGTTTTACCATGATTGGAGGATGTAATAAATGAAGGATTAAAGTTTAAACCGTCTCTGAAAAAATTATATAATTTTTCTTGATTTTTTATGTAAAAAAGATTCATGTATGTGACGCCCATTCTTGCTTCGTATTCATGCTCAAACTTTTTTGTCTCACTCCATTTTACATAATTTTTTGGATCAGAAATGCTGTAATAATGAGTTTTTTCTATGGCGTGTTTTGCCCAAACAGCTAAAATACTTTTATCTGAATGTTTGTAAAATACAGGAACATTATGGTCATCTGCCCCTAAGTTTTCATGTAAAATAAGGGTACTATCTTCACGCTCATTTTGTAAGTCATAAACACCCAAAAGTGCATTTCCGTTTTGACCATCAAGGCCTCCAATAATTAATTTTTTTTCGCTTATTAACACTCTAGGATCTTGATACCAGCACCATCCACCGTTTTTCATAAATGTGATGTGTGGGGTACTTTTATCAATGGGATAAAATGTAGTAATGTACTTATACATTTCTGAACCTGCTGCCAAAAAACTTGCAGTAGTAACTCTTAAGGTATTTGCTTGTAATTCATCTGAATTTTTTGAAATTGCAAATTCTCCATTTTTGTTTACTTTGGTTACAAATCTGTTCCAAGACTTCAACAACGTGGGTTCGTACGTTTTTTTGTCTAGTAATCCGTTGTTAATTCCCCAAGCAATTCCTGAGGTAATGTTCGAGCTTACACTTGTTTCTGAATATTTATATGATTCTTTATTTCTCTTTAAATCTGAGAACCAAGAACCATTTTCTTTTTGTGAATTTTTTAGCGTTTGCGCCATTTGAACAAAAAGAGCTGTATAAAATTTTTTATGTTCCCAATCTGAAGGTAAATCTGGAATTAATACCGCCAAACCTGCAAAAACGAAACTATTTTCTTCTGATGAAAAGAGTTTTTCTTTGTCTTTTTCTTTTTTAGAAAGATGTGTTCTGTCACTTAAAAATAATTGTACTTCTTTGTCCCAGAATTTTTTATACAGATTTTGATACTGCTCATGCATATATGCCAAATAGCTTTTGGACTTGTCTTTTTTAATTTTTGAGAGTTTTGCCCAAACTAACGGTTTTTTAATTAATTCATCTGTTGTTTTCCATGTGAGCTCATTTTCTTTTGAATTATTTAAAATCATATCCAATCTTTCTTGAGTAGGAGTGATTACTTTTTCTTCATTTAAATGTGGATGTTCATAAATACTAAGATACATTTGACTCACTGTATACTCTTGTACTTCCTCATTTTTTGAATCTAGTTTCCAGTTATTTCTTTCTCCAATATCAATAAGCCAATTGATATATTTAGGATAGTGAGAAACTTCATGAAGTTGCATCATTCCTGTATACAATAATCCATTTGTCCAATGCAACTCATTTACTACACCTTCTATTGATGTATTATTATTGTTAAGTATTCTTCCATTTTGTTTTAAATGCCAATCAGCAACTTTTTCAGTAATTTTAAGCACCGATTTTGCAGTTGGAATTTTTGGTAGTTCTGTTGAAGTGTAGTTCAAAAAAAGTAAAAAACAACCTAAAACAAGAACGTATCTTACAGTTTTCCAATTTTTTAGTCTCATTTTCAAATTAATTATTGCTTTTCTTGTCATTTTATTCAGTTTAAATTCTACTAAAAATAGGCTATTCTTTTTTTTAACAAAAAATCTCAACTTTTTACAGTTGAGATTTTTATTTTTCAAATTATTTATACATTAAAAGCCGGTTCCAGGTCCTTCAGGTGCTGATGGGCTTTGCGCCTGCGCCTTCTTTGGACTCAAAATCATATAGGTACCAAGAGCTGTTAAGGCTGCATATTTACCATAATTTCCTATTTTTTTGATGGCTTCTTTACGAGTAATTTCTTGAACTGACTCTGAAGTATTGTTTATTTGTTTTTTCATGATGTATGTCTTTAAAAATTTCTCGTTACTTATTCTAAAATGATTTTTTTATTTAGGTTTCCAGTTGCTGTTTCTAACTGAACAATGTAAACTCCTTTTGCCAATTTAGGCAACCCAATGTCACTTGATCCATTCGATTGGAATTTTTTGCCCATCATTTGTTTTCCTAAAATATTAAACAATTTGATGTTCGCTGTTCCTTGTGTTAAACCAACAACTCTCAATGTTTCGTCCGAAGTTTTGTAGATGCTAACACTTTGCAAAGCCAACTCATCTGTGCTTAAAACACTACTAGATTTTGTATGCAAGTAAAAGCGACCTGTACCATTCAACGCATCTGCTGTAGTTACTTTATAAGAGGCATTTGCCTCGTCTAAACGAGTCATAGTATTTGATAATCTATCCTCAATAAATACTTTGATGTCATTTGGCAAATTCATTGCTTCAGCAGAAAAAGTGATTTCTTTTCCAGCTGCTGCATTAACTCCTATAGGAATGATCATGTTTTCGTAATTTGTGTTTGGTAAGGATTGAATGGCTAGTTTTTTACCAGTATTGTTTTCAGCCAATTCTGTAAAAATTGTTGCTCCTGAGTCATAACCTCCAAAAATTGAGCTATCATACCCGTTATCAAAATCGGTAGTTTGATTTTCGATATATCTTATAGCTGTTTTTCTAGTTACATCACTAACTGTTAATGCTAGATTGATTTCAAATCTGTTGTTAGAAGTCTTAAAATAAGCATTTGTCTCTGAATGGGATTCCATAGTTTTATTGAAATTCATTGTCTGAGCTGCTCCTCCTCCTGATTTTGCTTTTACGAAGAATCCTTGAATAGGATTTATTCTAAAAGCAGGGTCACTTAAATTTTTTGTAACAAAAGCACTATTTGCACTATCCCATAACCAAATAGTTTGCTCTTCTAAAACACCTACATTAACAGCTAATAAATTATTTGTAGCATGAGCACCTGTATTAGCATTCAAATATGAAATGTAAGGATTACCTACTAAATTAAATCCATTGCCAGCATCTGAGATAGTGGTAGAAACCGAACCATTATGCATTATTCCAGCAAATGTAAAATCATGGGTTGTTCCTCCTGTTGCAATAACATCATTTACCATAACTGAAAGTCCTTTTGCAATAGGGAAATTCCCTGTTGGAGTTGGTGAATTATTATAATATACATACTTAGAACCATCAGCTAAACTATCGTCATAATATGCCAAAGATTTTTTACTAGATCCATTTACAACTAAATTATTAAAAATCGCACTAGATGGATGGGTTGTATTTGCTATGATAGCATTTGCAAAAGGATTTGATACTAAATGCCACTTATTTGGTGGTAATGCTTGTCTAATCCTAGATTTTTTGGTGTCAATTGTACCTCCAAATATAATTGTACCCATTTTATAGTTTAAAGCTGAATTACTAACATTTAGACCAAATAAATATATAGCGTCATTTGCTCTCCCTTGTACAATATTACCAGTAACTGTTAATGAAGCATTTTCTCTTATTATCAATTGTGAAGGTGATGCTTTTGTAGTAAGGGAATTTGCAAAAGCAGTAACACCTGAACGTATAGTTACTATATGAGTACCAATAACCACGTCATGAGCAGATGTAGGTACAAGACCCAAGCTCCAAACAGAAGTATCATTCCAATCACCTGCTTTTGTTGAAGTGTTTGTCTGTGCTGAAGCACTTAAAAAAGCAAAAAAGCACCCTAAAAGCAGTGCAATTTTTTTAAACGTATTTTTTTTCATAATGAAGATTTTTTAAAAATTGTTTATTTTATGTCAATATTATGAATGTCAATAGGTAAAGGTATCCTGTACTGTCCTTTACATTGAAATAATTTTTAAAGAAAAGCGTAAAAAAAGAAAAAGGGAAAAATAAATTTTTTCCCTTTCCAATAAGAATAATAGTTGAAAAAATTATTTTTTTGAGAAAATAAGGTTTGTGTTTTCAGAAGTTTTTGCTGCGGGAATTGTTGTTGAAAAATCAATATATGCAGCCATAGGCAAACTGTCTTTAGATTGTATCGAAACATTATTAGCATTGAAAAACATGCCTTCGCCAATGTAAATGTTTTGCAATTTATTAGCAGCATCAAACGTAATTACTGCGTAACTTCCTATAAAATTAAACGCCAATTCTTTGTTTTCGAAAGTGCTGTTTTTTTCTTGATTGATAATATATTGTGTAATTATTTTATTGTCAATTTTACTTGTTACTACAAAACCTTTAAAAATTCCTGCAACTTCCAATTTTTCAACCAATTGAATTCCTTTTTTTGTATTTTCATCAAAAGTTGGTTCGTAAATTACTGCAAACGGATTTGTCCAAGCTTCTCCTTTTTGACGAATTACTAAGGTTGGTGTATCCAATCCATCATAAGGTTTTGGCGCATTGTAAGTTTGTGGCGCCTTCACTTTGGTATATTCTCTGTTAGTATTTCCTAAAATAAACAAATTCATAAATCGATTTTTACCATCTTTTAGTTTGGTGATTTCAAATTTTGCTGTTACATCCGCATTGTACGAATTGGATGTTTGAACCTCTTTAAAGAAATGCCAACCTGGATTTCTATATCGTCCATTTTGTTTCCATTCTTTGGTTGCGTTTGCCATGTATCGATTTTCATCATCTGTAAGTTTTAAATCTGTATTCAAAAATTGCAAATCATCGCTAATATTGTGATACAAATAATCATGAAATTCATTTGGCAAAGCCGATTTTGAACGAAACACATCCATATAATACCCTGTAGTTGGTGAAGTTCTAATTATTGCTAAGGTTCGCTCTTGAGTTGCCTCTGCTTTATCACCTTTATCATCCAAAAAATTTGTTCTCGTAAACGAATGATTTGGAGAAAGTGCCTCCTTTAAAGGCATTGGCTCCATAGCAACCAATTGTGTTGAGTTGATACCTAAACCAACCCAACCTCCTTCTCCTTGGGAACTTCCGTTTACAATAATCGTGTTATGCGCTGCAAAAAGGCGAGAATAATTTTCATGAAAATCTGTTCTATAAGAGCCTTTTCCGTGATCAACTCCCAACACTTCTCCCAATCCATACAATTCCATATCCATGCCACTAGCATGACCATGAACCATGTGACCACCACCCACAAAACCCATCAAACCAAATGTAGGATTATTAGTAGCACTCAAATTTCGTTGTAAGAAAACGCCTGCATGCGTCATTTTATCAGTTCTAGGAAGATCGGTATTTGCTGAAGAGTAATCATCAATTTCATCAATCCATAATAAACTTGTAGGTTCATAGTAGGGATTAACGGAAAGCGAACGACCGCCTACTTTTGCTCTTTTGTATTTTCCTGACGTTAATCCCTTAGTAAGAAGAGGGCCATATTTATCAGTAATTTTGGCAACAGTATCTTGTTTACCTAACACATACGCCATTTCATAAGAATTATAGAAAACACTAAAACCTCTGCCTGCATCACCAAATCTTATTAATTCGTTGTTAGGATATTGTAAACTTCCCCATCTGTCTAATGAAAACGGAATTTTATAATACTTTTTTCCTAATTGTAAAGATGGGTTGTACTTATTTAAAATGATCATCAAACGTGTTGAAAAATTGGCAACCATACTAGAATAGCCTGATGTTTCTGGAAACACATCGCCTTCATTTTCGTATCTAGCATGAACCGTTTTTAAGGATTCTTGTCTATCGGAATCATTTGATAAATAGTGTTTAATATAGGTTTTTCTATCTTCTAAATTATTCAGCGCAAGAGCATTCTGAACCAAACTAAAAGACTCTAAAACAGACCAATTAGAACCCAAATGACCACGTTCAACTGCTAATTTTGCATAGGTTAAAAATACTTTTTGGGCATTTTCTTCTGAAAATTCAGTGAAATCACTTTTAGCAAAATCATATACTTTTTTATTTTTTTTGATAAATGGTGCTACAAAATCATAAATTATGGGCAATTGTGCACCTACAACACGTGCCTCTCTTAAATGATCTGTAGGATAAATCCAGCCACCATTTCCGGTTTCTTCTGAAGGTTTCATTTGTGTAAGTCCTTCAACATAGCTGTGTAAAATAGCCAATGCAAATTTTGCGTAATTTTCGTTTTCCGTTAAAAAATACAATACGCCACAATCAATACCAATTTGTAAATATTTGAATTGCAAATTACGCTCATCACTATTTGAATCATTAGAGACTAGAAATTTTTTGAACGGAGGGATTTTTCCTTTTTGTTGTGATTTCCAATCAAAAGGAAGTTTTTGTAAAAAATCATTGGGTGATTTTTTATAATCAGCAAGTTCTTTATCTACCCTGTTTTTAAATTCTGTGTAATACGATTTTGCCCAATCTTGTTTTTCAATTTTTTGAAGAATTTTGGCTTTGTCTTCTTGCTTTACCCAAATAAATGGGCGTTGTGTGTTTTGTGCATTCAAAAAAAAGTTCATGAAAAGTGCAAGAAAAAGAGAGAATTTAGAAAATTTAGCCATGTTGTTTTATTTACTTGTTAAAAAAATTGTACGTGTATGTTTTTATTTTAAAAAACAATTTAAAAATAAGAGTTGATTTTTAAAATTGATTAATTTTTATCTGATTGTGTGTAGTGATTTCCTTTGATTTTTTTATTGTTAATTATTCTTTAAAAGATAAATTTATTAATATATTGGATTAAAGTTAGTGATGTTATTTTTGATAAAATTCTGGTTTTAAATCCTTAAAAAGCCTTGGCATAACTTCTTCTAATCATAAATTGGTTGCATAATTATAAAAACAAAGTTTCAATTCTCTATTTTTTTTAAAGATATAAGGATGTAGCTTATACGCTTTTTATTTTTTTTTATAGTTTCTAATTTTATTTTTACTGATTAAAATAAGTCGAATAGAATATTTTTTGACAAATAACCTCTGTTACCAAGTAACAAATAATCAGAAATTTGATGTTTAGTGTTTTTCATCATTACCTATTTTTTTATTAATTTTGTAACTGATTTCCCACTTTCTTTATCGTCTGGAAATATAATCTCTGTTTCTTGAAAATTGGCTATGTTGATTCGAACTGACTTCATTTTTTGTGTTGGATCTGAAACCGTAGTAAGGACGCCTGACTTGGTTTTTTCCATCATCAACAAACATGGTTCGCTGACCTCAACTTTTCCGAAAAAAGACGATTTTAAAGACGTTGGTTCATAAAATACGACATAAAGTTTTCCCTTTTCTTCAATAGCCTGAACAGAATTCTTATTGATAAGAATTTTAGGATTTCTAGATTTTATACTTTTTTTAAATTTTGAAAGTGTCATTGCTGGAAAAATACTGTATGCATAAGATGCTACTTTACCAACCTCATGAGTGATGTATAATTGGAAAACATCCTGTGAAATTATTTTTGTTTTAGGGTAAAAGTCTGCAATATCGTGCATGTTTCCTGTTTGTATTCCGTGCTTTTCTTCCCAATTTTGTTGCTGTAAGAAAGCGTATCCAATTTTGCCATGATGTACCCAATTTTTGCCTTTTATGATATCACTTTTAAGTTTTGATTGTTGTACTGTAGTAACAAGCGTATCCTTAGATTCACTTTTTAAGTCAGCACCTAAACAAATTATTTGGTTTCCAAGAAAAAACCAGCTCTTCTTTGCAGAAACACTATCACGCTCATAATCAAGCACAGAAACACCAACTTTTCCATTGGAAACGCCACCAACGAAATTTTTCTTGCTTTTATAATAAAAAGTTTTATGTCCTATTATTGAATCGAAAACCTGTGGAATTCTGGGCATAGCATGTGTTGATTGGCGGATGGTTGTTCCTGGTAATCGCCTCCAATTCCATACAGGGAAAGTGGTACTATACTCATCGCCATCTATATAAACTAATGTGGTGCCATCAGACAAGTAGTAACCTTTTAGATTTTGATTATTGGTCATTTCACCACCAGAGACACGATTGGAATGCATTTTTACAGAAGCCATGTAGCCTGCATTGCGTTGTACTGTAAAATCTGATCGCCAAAAATGTTTTTGGCCCGTCAAATATTTTTCACCACTTGAATAATTACTGGTTACAAAATCTGTATAATATGAATTATCTAAAATATCCATTTTTGATAAATCAAGCAAGGACATCATAAATAAGCCGGCTTTTCCTTGTGGCGAATTCTCCAAAAGCTGTCGTCCGCATGAACTAATATCCATATTACCTCTCCAAAATGTCCAAATTAAACCTTCCTGAATATAGCTTTGTAAAACTCTTTTTTCTTCAAAAGAAAAATCAAAAGGCGAACCGTTAAGAATACGCGCCCAAAAAGTCATGCTTTGTACAAATGATAAACCATAATTGCCAAACTGTATTTGGGCTCCATGCTGATGAAAGCTAAAATCGGGCTGAATACCTTCTTCTGTTGTGATAAAAAGCTGAGAACTGATGGCATTACTGCACTGTTTTATAAGCGTTTCATTATTCTGTAATAAAGCGTTTATAAAGGTTATTCCTGCACACCACACCAAATTCTGACCTGTCCACTTCTTATAGTCTATTTTATCAAGCAATTCAAAACCATCACGCTTTTCTTCTGAAGTAAGTTCATCTTCAATTAAGAGCATAACATTTACGAGTAATTTTGGAACCCCAATCGTATTGTACCACCAATTAGGACACTCGAGTTTTTCATCAAACCAAAATTTTAATCCTTTATGAATGGCTTTCGATACATTAGTATTCTCAAAAAAAATATTTCCAGGTGTACGATATACTTTCGCCAATTTTAATAAGGCTTCGCTGTGTTTAATTGGTTTCCAAGCACTCCTAGACTGATCTGTATAATCAATATATGGCCAACTACCATTGGAAAGCTGAGCGCTTAATAAGCTACTAACTTCATTTTCTGAAATAGTGGCTTGTTCAATAAAATCTTTCAAAGTCAAATCTGTATCATGCCCTTGAGGAAAGTCAATTTTAACAAGCGAGTCAATTAATTTTTGATTTGGATTAATTTCAATTAACTTTTCAACGATTCGCCGCTTTAACTCATTCATAGCACTTTGTGAAAAACAGGAAAAACCTATCATTAGAAAAATTGTAACAAAAGTTGTTTTACAAATGCGCATATTATATTTAATTGATTTCACCCTTTTTTTAAAAGGATTTTTTTGAATATTATACAGATAAAAACTTCCATGCCATTCAAAAATTAATTTATAATCTCCTTCTCTAATCGCAGAACGATAATAATAGCATTTTGGAACGGGTAAATTTTGATTTTAATACCTAGCTTTTTTGGGCAAGGCAGTCGTAATATTCTACTTTCAAACTTTCCAGTAATGATTCTCTCTGTTCTTGGAGTAAATAACTGATTTGCATACGCTTGGTTATCTATAATACCAAAATGATCCACTAAAATAAAAATGATGTTCTGCTTATTAGATTTTTTTTTTAAATAGTTATTCGTTTTCCAAATTCACAACCCAAAAACAATATATACTATTAAAATAGTAATCTATATTTTACTATTAATTATGATTTCAAAATTGTTTTTAATTAAAATGTTTAAAATATATTTCTTTAATGCCGATGAAATCATAATTACTCCCAAATATCTGTTCTAAAAGGAGAAACTGGCAAACCTGCATTGCTAAATAACGTACCTTCTAGGCAATCTTCAAAACCATAACGAACTGCTACTGGATTTTTCACCTTGTCGCTGAAAACTGTTACCGTTTTGTTCTTGTTCATTTTTACTTGGGCAGGATAGAAAATTCTGTCTTCACCTGCAATTACAAAATTTTTTAATTCCATTTTGCTGTCAAGAATACGATTGTCATTATTTGTTCCAAAAAAACGAAACCCTATAATAGCCTTGTTTTTTTTAATCTTAATTGATTTATATTCTGGACTTCTATAAGCTAAATCTTTAAAATTATAATCGTTTGCTAAGGCCCAATTTACCAACCGATTTGCGACAATGTTTTTTTCTGGCGGATGAATTTCATCACATTCTCCAACATCGGTAGTGATGACAACTCCCGTATTTTTAATTTCTTGAGCAACTTTGGTTTGTGCTTCTCGCACTAAATTTGCACCAAAAGACTGAGCCTTACTTTTGTATCTTTTGCCATAGTCATAAGGCGCTATTTGAACAAAATAAAATGGAAGGTCTTTTTTCTGCCACTGCTCTCGCCACGAACCTATTAACGTTTGCATATAATTTTTGTAAAACTTTGCATTGTTGCGATTGGCCTCTCCTTGATACCATAAAAACCCCTTAATGCTATATAATTGAAACGGATGTATCATCGCATTGTATAAGAAAGTAGGTCTTGCTTGTTTCGTTTTATCCTCGGGCAATTTATTCGGAACTTTTATTTCAGGGTGAATCTCAGTGCTTGATTTTGGTAGCCAGCAAAATATGGATGTGCCACCCCATGAAGCCTCTATAATGCCAATAGGTATTTGTAATTTTTCAAATAAGGCTCTACTAAACAAATATCCAACTGCACTAAAGCTTTCTACCGATTCAGGATTACTTTCTTTCCAGCTACCTAAAACATCATCTTCTTGAGACAAGCTAGCAGCACGTTCCGTATTAAACAAACGGAGGTATTTGTTGATGGAGGTATTTATCAAAACTTCTGCACCATTAATTGCAGGTTTACCAGGACCTCGCAAAGCCATTTCCATATTAGATTGTCCGGAAGCTAGCCATACTTCACCTATTAAAACATTCTGCAAAACAATTGTTGAGCTTCCTTTAATGGTAATTTTTTGTTCTTCAAAGGACGCTTTTGGAGTAAGAATACTAGTTTTCCATTCACCATTTGCGTTTGTTTTAATGCTTTTTTTAATTCCCCAAGACGTATGGATTTCTATATCACTATTAGGTAAGTCTGTACCCCAAATAGCAACATCATCTTGCTGTTGTAAAACCATATTGTTCGAAAAGAAAGATGGCATTTTGGTTTGAGAAAAACTGTTATAAAACACTATCAAGAAAAATGAAAAAATGAGTTTAATGTATTTAGGCATGCTTATATTTTTTTGTTTTTAAAATATTTATGAGTTTATAAAAACTATTCGTTTTCTTTTTTTTGTTGACAACTGAAAACCATAAATAATTGACTTAAAATGAGTTGAATTTAAGTTGAATTACATGATTCCCTGGTTCTAAGCGAATAGAATCAAACATAGTTGGCATTTTAAATCCGTTTAAAATCGCGTCTTTTCCTTCAGTATCTTTCAACGAAAATTCTGCTACCATATTTGAAGGAATATCAAATTCATAGGTTTGCAATCGGTCATTTTCGAATTTATATGCTCCTTTTATTGTTCCCCTTACTGTTGGAACTTCTATTTTACTAGATTTTAAATTTCCTAATTGTGGAGAGATAGTTGCAATTTCAAAACCAGCTGTTTTCGGCTGAATCCCCCATAAATTTCGGGAAATTACATTTGCAGGAACGGCTCCCCAAGCATTTAAGGTAATTGTAGAACCCATTTGGATCATATTGTACCAACTTTTTTCAGAAGTATTGGTCAATAATTTCAAAGCAGTCGCTCCTTCACCTGCATTGTACAAAGCATCCATCAAATATTGTGAGCCATATACACTGCAAGCCATTCCTCTAGATTTGATAAATTCTACAACTGATTTTACATGCGTTTCAGAAACCAATCCAAATGCCAAAGGCATCATGTTGGCGAATAAAGAAGCATGATTGGTGCCAATTCCATCTCTATAAATACCTGTTTCAACGTCAAACATTTGTTCGTTTAATGCTTTTTTTACTTTCGCAGCTCGTAATTCAAAATCCAACACCTCATCTGATTTTCCTAGAATTTTGGCAAATTCAGCCATGATTTTCATGTTTTTATAGAAAAATGCATTGACAACGGTGTTATTAGGTTTCAACTCATAACCATCTTTTTCTCCTTTATTATTTGGATCTCCTCCCCAACCTGCAGAATACCAATCAATAATATCCGTCATTGATTTTTTGTAACCTTCCTTAAATCCGAGTTTATACATAAACTCAGGAGTTGCATTTTCAGAAGAAATCAATCCATCAGTATTTGATAATTCAAATAACAATTTGTGTTTTAATTTATCATAATATTTCTCAATCAATTCTGTGTTTCCTGTGTACATGTAATCTTGATAAAATAATAAAGCAACATGCAACTGCCATTCTGTTGGCCAAGTTGGGTTTTCCATAAAATATTCTATGGTGCGTCTTGCCATGGCATATTCTCTATCAGTTGAGTAATGACTTAACTGATTTAGATACGCAACTGCCTCATAAGGAATGCGCTCTTTGTCACCACCAACATACAAGCCATTGAATGTTGTTGCTTTGATGGAGTATTTACACAAATTCCAAACTTGATTCAAGATGTCATTGTCGCTTTCAAAACTACTCGCTGTCTCATCCCAATACGTATGATGTGCCAATTGCACAAAATCACTTGCTTGAATGGATTCTTTAGCCCCTTCAATTTCTGCATATCTGAATGGCATTAATACTGGGAAACCTTGAGGCAATGCAATTGCCTTATTTGGTAAGGTATTTCGCTCATCAGGAATGATATTTATTTGATAATTGGTTTTTTTGGGTGATACTTGTACTTTGATTTCTTGGTAATGAATGCTACTTTCTTTAGATGGAATTCTATTGATGTTTTCACCATCAAGAATTTCTCCAATTCTGATTGTGAGATTATTAGCTTTTTTTGCCTTGTAGGTAAAATTCATTGTTGCAAAAGCGGATTTTCCAAAATCTATAAAATAAAAATCTCCGCGATTTTCAAATTTTACTGGTTTTATGTTGTCAATTTGAAATTTATTTTCGGTAGAAATAGTTGATCCAACACTTTTTCCAGTGGTAAACTTTTGCGTCTCAGAATAGTTTACCAAACGATTCGCTTCGTCCCAAATTCTTACTTTCCAAAAATATGTTTTTTCAGATTCGAGTGCTTTTCCATCATATTCAACATCCGAAGATTTATTGGACAAGACTCTTCCACTATCCCAAATATCCCCATTATTTTTTTCTAATATTGATTTCTCAGAAGCAACCAAAATTTGATATGCCATTTGGTATTTTAATGATTTTGGGACAGACCAGCCAAACTCGGGTTTTAAATCCAATATCTTCACATCAGCACTTAGCTCTCTAATTAGTTCTACTGTTAAGTTTGTTGGTGGTGAAGTGTATGTATCACTATTTTTTTTACTTAATTCCTCTAATTTTTTGCGAAGTTTGTTAGCAATATTTGTAAACTTTTTATTTCCAATTAAATTATTGATTTCTTGAGGATCTTTTTCTAAATCGTACAATTCCTCAAGTGTTTTATCATTTACATATCTGAAATATTTCCATTTATTAGTGCGTACACCTTCACTTGGTGGAATTTCGGAAAAATCCCAAAGATGTTCAATAAGAATGGTATCTCTTTCAATGGATTTGGTTTGTTGGGTAACAATCGGTTTTAAACTCTTTCCTTGCCATGATTTTGGGGCTGTAATTCCTGCAAAATCAGCAATTGTTGTTGGAATATCAATATTCAAAACCATTTCATCAATATCTTGAGGTTTGTTTTCTCTTGGATCAAAAATAATCATAGGAACACGAATAGAATTATCATACATCAACCATTTTCCAGCTAATTGACGTTCGCCCAGAAAATAACCATTATCGCCCATCACAATAATGATGGTGTTTTTATCCAACCCTTTTTCTTTAAGTTTTTCACGAATTTTTTTAATCTCTAAATCAATTCCTGAGATCATTCTGTAATAGCCTTTCAGACTGTGTTGGTATTTTTCGGGAGTTTCGTAGCGCCAATTCCAACGAAGTCTATTGAAACCATCTCTGACAGCTTTTGGTTGTGAAAGAAAATATTTATCATCACCTAACTCAGGGTCGGGGATGGTGGTGTTTTGTAATAATTTATTTGTTTCTGATTGCCAAAAATATTGATCTGGCGCTGGATCATGAGCATGTGGTGCGCTAAAACTTAATGACAAACAAAAAGGTTTTTCAGTAGCTGTGTTTTCAATAAAATCCAAGGCTTGTTGCCCAGTATAACGCGTTAAGTGAACTGTGTCTTTATCAATTGTTTTATAAAAATAGCCTTTTTTGTCTTTGTAATTGAGATTTCTATCATAAGAGTCATAGACATCAAATTGTTTGTCTAGGTCATCATAAAAAACGCCAAATTTCCCAAAAAAACCTGTATAATAGCCATTATTTCTCAGCAATACAGGATAAGAATTATCCATATATTCGTCTCTGATATTACCTGTTTGGAAATTAAAATTATGCGATCGCTCGTGCAAACCAGTAATGATACTTGCTCTACTGGCAGCACAAATAGGTGTGGTAACAATGGCTTTTTTAAAATAAGTCCCTTCTGTTGCTAATTTATCCATTTCAGGAGTTTCAACATACTTATTGCCAGCATAGCCAATAGCATCAAATCGCTGATCATCAGTAAGAATGAAAATAATGTTTGGTTTTTCTGAATTATTTTTTAATTGTGAAAAAGCCGATTCAAAACAAACAATTGCAAGAATTAAACTTAAAATAAAATTGTTACTTTGTTGAATAGTGTTGTTCTTTGAATTAATCATAAATTTATTGATTTTTCGGGGAATTTTAATTCCAATTATCTGTTCTAAAAACTGAAACTGGTAATCCATTTTTACTAAAAATGTCCTTTGAAACAGTTATTAAAAACTTTCTAAGGCATTTCAATGTTTGATTGAAACAAACCTAATCAGGCTTCGCCAATTAAAACATTGTTATTGTTGATGATTCTTAAATTGTTTAAAATGTTTATCAAAGATAAGATATAATTGTTTTTAAAGTTATTGATCAAATTCCGTCTTTAGTTGCTATAGTTTTATTACCAGCTACCTAACTAGAATCAATAACGATTGTTATTCCTGCTCTTTATAAGACACAAATTGCAACATTTTCCTGTTGATGAAGTAACATATTACTGAAAACAACAGTTACTATTGTTGGTGAAAACGGATTCAGAAATTGAGAAAAATAAAAATTCTTATTAAAATCCTTACAAAAGAATTTTTACATTTTTCGCACATTTAAGATCAATTTCAAAACATGTTGTATTATTGAAATAATAAAAAAAATTATTTTAGAATACCTTTATGGTAAAATAATATTTACCATAAAGGTTGATTTACATCTAAAACTAATTAATCAAACTACTATATTAATATGGTTTATTTCTAACAGGATCTGCAATGACATGTCCAATTCCGTTTAGAAATTGATAATTATGACTTAACACATTTTCAAATTCAGAAGTAGCTGTTAATGGTAATGGTGCTGTGCTACTATTAATCACCATTTGATAAATCACATTTCGTTTAAATGCAATCAATCCGTCATCACCAGAAATCAATGTTTGAAACAGGTAATCTGTATCTCTATTAAACAAAGTGGGCACTTGCAGAATGTAAGTAGTAACTATGTGATAGCGCAACACTGTTTTCAATTTTTCCAATTTTACTGGAGTATCCACACGATTCATAGTTTCCTCAGCTGTTTGATTTAATGGTACAAATGCACTGCCAGTTACAATCTGAATAACATCTCCTGAACCAGTGAAAGCATTGTTGTTTAACAACAGATAAGTGCGTTCTTTAGTGACTGTTTGATTATATTCATTTTCCATTCCAGCTTTTTTGATTGCCGCTAATAAATAATCAAACTCATTTACATTATAAGTTCCATTAGTCATTATACCAGGTGATCTTGACTCGATCCATTCTAAAGCAGTCATATTTTCGAATGGGTTTTCTGTAAGCGCTTCAGGTTCAAAGTCAAATTCTTCTTGCAATCCAAGATTGCAGTTTGATAAAAGAACCGTTAACGATACTATTCCTATTAGTTTTAAAATTTTAATATTCATAATTTTAGTTTTTTTTAATATCCAGCGTTTTGAGGTAATAAATTTGGATTTTCTATTAAGTGTTCAAAATAAACTGGAAACAATAAAGAGTTTTCTGTTAGTTGTGACGCAGTACCTGTAATCTGATAAATTGGATTTAGAATTTGAATTGCTTTATTTGTTCTGCGCAAATCCCACCATCTTTTTCCTTCTCCTAATAGTTCCAGTTGTCTTTCATCTAAAATATAATTTTCTCTTTCATCAATACTAGTTCCAAATTCTGCCAATGTTACTTGGGGTAATTTTCTTGCTGTTCTTAATTGATTTACCAATTGTAGAGACCTATTTGTGTTTCCTAATTGATTTTCGGCTTCTGCTAATAATAAAATCATTCCTGCATATCGATATAAAACAATATCTGTATCATCAAGAGATGGATTGAAATTTAATTTTGTAAATTTTGCTACTTGTGCGGTTCCTACAAGAGTGTTATCATAACCACCTGATCTGCTTAAAAAATATCTCCAATCACCATAAACAGGCCCTGTTGATAATGTAACTGCGGGAGCTACACCTGGATATTTTGTTTCCCAACCCACTTTATCGATTGGAAATTTATCAACCCATTTTGCTTCTAATGTATCAGAGACATAAAAAGAAGGGATCCCAGCAAAAAACAATCCAAAAACACCAGACCTTTGATCATCAACTAAATCATAATTTATGGAAAGAATAAGTTCTGAGCCTTTTTGTACTTTGCCTCTTGCATCAGGAGTTGCTGGTCCTTGTGGTGTATTATAAAATAAATCTTCCCAGGCTTGAACGGTTGTTACCAAACTGTGGTCTCCTAATTTAATCATATCATCTATCGCTTTTTTTGCTTTGTCAAATTCATGTGTCCACATATAAACATCGGCTTGTAAACACAATATACTAGCTTTAGAGAATCTAAAATTATTGCTTGGGGTATCCATTAATTCAGCAGCTTTTAACATATCTGGAATAATAACTTCATTTAAAATTGTAGTTCCTGATGTTCTTGGTCTTAACAAATCCACAACAGATTCTGTTGGTTCTGTATATAATGGAACTGAACCCCAAACTCTAATTGCATCGAAATATGCATAAGCTCTTAAAGCATGGGCCTCTGCAAGCAAAGACTTTTTATATCCTATAATTGTTGGGATGTATTTTATTGCTTGATTAGCTCTGTTTATTAATGAATATAAACTATGCCACCTTAAAGAAGCATTTCCAGGGGTGATGTTTTGTCTAACCAATTCTAAATTGTTTATTGATGCACCTGAAGAACCTGCCTTATAATTATCAGTTCTAAATTCACCCCATAAAAAGTGATTTCTACTATAGGTTGTTTGCATAGCGTCATAAATCGCTACAACCCCAGATTCTGCATCTATATTGTTTTTCCAGAAATTTTGAGATCCAATTTCACTAATGGGTTGCTCATCCAATATACTATCGCAAGACACATTGAATAATGATACTAGCGTGATGATAGCAATTGTTTTTATTTTTAAATATTTTATATGTTGTAACATAATTCTTACTTTTTAAAATGTTTATTATAACTGAATTTTTAACCCAAGAATAATTTCTCGATCATTGGGATATCTTAGAGTATCAAAACCAGGATTCAAAGGATTTCCTCTATTACCCAATTCAGGATTAAACCCTAAATAGTTTGTCCAAGTTAATACATTATTAATAGCTAAATTTATAGATATTCCCTCAACTCCTTTAAACTTATCGATAGCAATTTTAGGGATGCTATAATCAAGTCTAATATAACGTAACTTGATGAAGTCTCCACTACTTACAAAAAAGCTGTTTGGAGCATTTCTATTTTGAGCTACCCTATTTAATCTTGGATATGGTGTTATGTCTCCCTCATTTATCCAGGCTCCCTCAATACGATCTGGTCCAGGGGTTTCATTATTTGAGTTCAAATCATTTCTTGCTTCATCCCATCTTCTGTAGATATCTTGTCCAAAACTGTAGTCAAACAGGAAACTTACACTAAAATTTTTGAATTTAAATTCATTAGAAAAACCCCCAAAAATTTTAGCCAAACCATTTCCAATAATTTGTCTGTCAGCTTCTGTAACTCTAAAATCGCCGTCTAAATCCTCCCAAATGATATCTCCACCTTGAAGAATGGTATTGCCAACTCTCATTTTATTCACTGTTCCAGTATATTCAGAGCCATTTAAAGTATAATTCAAAAAAGCACCTGTTGCATCAAAAACAGGAGTTAATCTAACACCATTGTCATCATAAGCATTTGATTCTTTAAATTGATAGATACCTAAATTTCTATATCCAAAAATATTTCCAATAGGTTGTCCTTCTTCAATTTTATAAAACCCAGACTCAAATGGAGTTCCACCATCTAACTGAGTAACTTTGTTTTCTTGATATGCAATATTGAAACTACTATTCCATGTAAAACCCTTCTTTTTAAAAATAGTTCCACTTACTGTGATATCTATTCCTTTATTATCAATAGACCCTACATTTTTTCTAATATTTGAAAATCCAGATTCTTCTGGTAATGGAACCATTGCCAACAAATCGGTTGTCGTTTTTTTCCAAACATCTACATTTAAATTAAATCTATTTTTAAACATTCCTAAATCCAAACCAAGGTTTGTAGAGGCTGTTTCTTCCCATCTCAATTCGTCATTACCTAATCTAACAGGTGCTATTCCTCCTAAACCATTGTAATTAAATCCAGTTCCAAAAACTCCTGTAAACTCATAATCAGAAATTCGCTCATTTCCTACAATACCATAACTAGCTCTAAACATTAAGTTACTGATGGTTTTGCTAGATTTCAAAAAAGATTCTTTGTGAACTTTCCAACCAACACTTATAGAAGGAAAATTTCCATATTTATTGTTTTCACCAAATCTTGATGAGCCATCTCGTCTGTAGGTTCCTGAGATTAAATATTTATTTTTATAATCATAATTAAAACCAGCAAATAGAGAGTACAAAGAATGTCTTCTATTCGCAGTACGGTTTCCTACAGTAATAAATAATGGATCTGTATTTCCAAAAGTTTGTACATAATCGTTGTTAAATCTGGCGCTTATATCAAAATTTTCAATAGAATATTTTTGAATTTGCATACCTCCAAAAAACCCAATATCATGATTTTTCCAAGATTTTTTATAATTCAAATAATTTTCTTGTTGAATATCATAGGTATTTAAGAAACTCTCGCCTCCAGTAGGAATTGGTACATTTGGATTTACGGTAATAATTGGGTTAAATCTATTGAATTTGTTCAATCTGTAGTTTAAACCTACTGTAGATCTTAAAATTAAATTTGGTAAAATTTCTAATTGAGCATAACTAAAAAGTTGTGCTCTGTAATCACGCCTTTTTAAGGTTGCAAGAGTCTCTGCAAGTGGATTTGCTCGTCCACTAAACTCAGGAGAATAAGTGCCATCTTGTTCAAAAACAGGATAGTAAGGAATACGTTCTACTATTTGTTGAAAAACTTGGCTTTCGTTTAAACCATTTTGTTCTTCAAATGATAAATTGAATTTAGTGCCAACTTTAAATTTTTTACTAACATCAAAGTCTAATTTTAATAATGATGTGATTCTTTTGTAATCACTTCTTAAAACAATACCATCTTCATTTGTATAGCCTGTATTCCAATAAAATTTTGCGGTTTCGCTACCACCATTTACTGAAACGTTGATTTGTTGTCTAATAGCAGGTCTAGTTACTAGTTTTTGCAAATCAAAAGAATTCGTTCTTAGTAAACTTAAAGTATCTCTTTCTATTGAGTTTGATCCAACTAAACCTCTTGGCGCTTTTAATAAATCATACAAAGCTCTTTGACGAGAATTCGCTACTCTAATATCACCAACAAGTTGATTAATTCCAGTAACACTAGTAATTCCTACTTTTATCTTACCCGATTTTCCTTGCCTTGTAGTAATTAAAACAACTCCATTTGCTGCTTTAGAACCATAAATTGCTGCAGTTGCTCCATCTTTTATAACTTCCAAGGAAGCTATATCATCAGGATTTAAGTTATCAATATCTTCTAATTGTTGACCATCTACAACATATAAAGGATTTGTACCTGCACCACCAAATGTTGATACACCACGTATTCTAATGTCAAAACCGTCTCCAGGACCCCCATTTGATAATATTTGAACTCCCGAAAGTTTTCCTTGAATAGCATCAAATGCATTTACCGGCGTAGCTTGTTCTATGGATTCTGACTTTATACTTGAAAGTGAACCCAAGACTTTTTCTCTTTTAACTGCCGCATATCCAATAATCACAACTTCATCCAAACCTTGCGCTTCCTCCTCGAGTGTAACGTTGATTTCGCTTTTATTTCCTACTAACACCTCTGAGGTTTTATAGCCAATAAATGAGAAAACAAGTGTTTTTGATGATGCTGATTTTTGAATGGTAAATTCACCATCAAAATCTGTTACTGCTCCAATACTAGTTCCTTTGTATAAAATATTTACACCAGGAAGTGTATTTCCTAAAGCATCTTTTACAACTCCAGAAATCTTGTCTTGTGCTTGCACATTGCTAATTGAAAAGCTAGCAAAAACTAGCATCAACAAAAAAGCAAAACCCGAAAATCTGGTATTCTTTTTGGTTTTTAATTTCATCTTTGGTTTGATTTTTAACATTTAAATTTGATTTTTGGTACTGAATACAACTTGAATTGTACCATTTATGATTACAATTTTACAAATTAGCATAAACTCGCCTATCCTGTCCTATCCTGCTTTTAAATATTTTTTTACCAAAAAAGACACAATTTATTATCAATTCTTTAATTCAAGGATTTAAAAATTCTTAAAATTAGTATATGTTAATTTTTAAACCTATACTATCAACTCTTAAAAAATTTACAGCTAATTATTCTATATTTTATAAGTCAGCAAAAAAAATATTTAAAAGCAGAATAGTACAGGATGATTTTATCAAAGTATTTTTAGTTATTTAGGCCACCATTATTATCTGAAACTAATTTATATTATTTTGACAAATTTCAATTCTAATAGTAGTACTTTCACTTTATTAACAAACATATTTTAAAAAACAGAAAATCAACATGATACAATGCTCCTTTTGTTTTTTAAATAATTTTATGAAACTATTTTAAATTCATGAACAAAATACATACTATCAAAAAAATAATAATTTTATTTATTGTGATAAATGCATTTATAAAATGCACTCCTAAAGGAAATATTTCAACACCAAATTTCACAAAAATTCAAGCAGATTTTATCAATCCCAATGCTCAAAATACCCTCTGGTGTTATTGGTATTGGATTGGTGATGATATTTCAAAAGAAGGAATTACAAAAGATTTAGAAGCCATGAAAGCTGCTGGAATTGGAGGCGCTTTGATCGGAAATATCAATCCATCAGAAAAAGATGGCAAAGTACCAATGTTAAGCGAAGATTGGTGGAGTCACATGGTACATGCTGTTAATGAAGGAAAAAGAATTGGTGTTGATATTGGTGTTTTTAACTGTCCTGGTTGGAGTCAATCTGGTGGACCTTGGGTAAAACCAGAAATGGCAATGCGTTATATGACTTATTCTGAAATTTCAGTTGCTGGTGGAAAAACGATTACCGCAAAAATGATAAAACCTACACCAGAGTTTCAAGATGTGTATGTATTGGCTTTTCCTTCTATTGAATTAGAAAATCAAATTTTATCAACCTCAAATTCAAAAATTAGTGTAACTCCGAATATTAAAAATGAATCATTTTTGATTGATAAAGACACCTCTAGTGTTGTCGTATTTTCTACTAAAATTAAAGGATATACCATTGATATAAAAGCAGATAACCTCATCACTGCAAACAGTTTAAAAATAATTCCTGGTAAAAAACCTATTGATATTGAAGGTGAGGTTTATTATAAAAATGATTCAAATTTTAAACTTTTAAAAACTTTTAAAATTTTCAGAAGTAAATTAGATCCCAATGTAGGACCAGATAAATACGCGCCTATTTTTATTGATTTGCCTGACAGGAAAGCAAGTCATTTTCAACTAAAATTCAAAACTCCTAAAAGTTCCATTGATCTACAACCAGATGCCGTTGCAAAAATTGCGACTTGGGATCTAACAGAAATTTCTATTTCAGAAGCTGCTGGATTGGAATTTTATGCAGAAAAAAATCTAAGTAAAATGCATCCAACTCCAATGCCTAAATGGGATAGTTATCTATGGAATTCACAAACTGAAGTAACAGTCACCAATCAAAAAGTATTATCTAAAAACGTTCTTGATATTTCTGATAAGATGGATAATGACGGAAATATAGTTTGGAATGCTCCAAATGGAAATTGGACAATTCAACGTTTTGGAATGACACCAACTGGAACCAAAAACTCGCCTGCTGCACCTCAAGGAAAAGGATATGAAATCGATAAAGCAAATAAAAAATTAGTGCAATTTCATTATAATCAATTTATTGGAGAGTTGTTAAAAAGAATTCCTGAAGAAAGCAAAAGTGCTTTTAAATATGTTATTGCAGATAGTTATGAAATGGGATCACAAAACTGGACAGATGATTTTGAACAAAAATTTGAAGCCAAATTTGGATACAATCCTAAAAAATATTTACCCGTTTTCTCAGGTAGAATCGTAGAAAGTGTAGAAGAATCAGAACGCTTTTTATGGGATGTAAGACGCCTTATTGCAGATGCTGTTGCGTATGAATATACAGGTGGTTTGCGAGAAGCAAGTAACAAAGACAACTTACAACTTTGGCTAGAAAACTACGGTCATTGGGGGTTTCCATCAGAATTTTTAATGTATGGTGGACAATCGGATTTGGTAAGTGGCGAATTTTGGAACGAAGGAACTTTAGGTGATATAGAATGTAAATCCGCTTCATCAGCTGCACATATTTATGGTAAAAAACGAGTTTCAGCAGAGGCTTTTACAGCTGCAAATAGAACTTACGTGAGACATCCTGCTATGCTCAAAAAACGCGGTGATTGGGCATTTACTGAAGGAATCAATCATTTTGTTCTACACCTATATATACATCAACCTGATGATCAGAGAGTTCCCGGTATAAACGCTTGGTTTAGTACCGAATTTAATCGTCATAACACGTGGTTTAAAAAATCAAAAGCCTATTTTGATTATTTAAGAAGAAGCCAACATTTATTGCAACAAGGGACTTATACTGCAGATGTTTGTTATTTTATTGGTGAAAATACGCCAATAATGACGGGTGTTAGAAACCCTGAATTGCCTGATGGATATTCATATGATTACATTAATGCCGAAGTAATTTTAAATAGATTGTCTGTAAAAAACGGCAAATTTGTATTGCCTGATGGCATGTCTTACAGCTTGATGATACTACCTCCATTTGAAACCATGCGTCCTGAATTATTGGCAAAAATTGAATTATTAGTAAAACAAGGAGGAAAAATATTTGGACAAGCTCCCAAAAAATCACCTAGTTTGCAAAACTATCTTCAAAGTGATGAAGTGGTAAAAAAATTGGCTTCTAAAATGTGGCTTTCTTCTTCAAAAAAAATAAAAAAATACGGAGAAGGTTTTATTATTGATGGACTTGAATTGAAAGATGCGCTGACACAATTAAACATTACAAAAGATGTTGAACTGAATAGAGATCATACTGTTTTGTGGACACATCGTACATTGCCGGGAATGGAAATTTATTTTTTAACCAATCAAAGTGATGAAGAAATTACATTTTCTCCCTCTTTTAGAGTTCAAAATTTAAAACCACAGTTATGGGATGCCATGACTGGAGATATAAGACAACTTGCAGAATTTACAGAAAAAGATGGTCGAATTATGTTACCTATTCATATGAAAGCAAATCAAAGTTGGTTTGTAGTGTTTTCTGATAAAAAAATTGAAAATTCTAAGATTTACAAACAAAATTTTCCCAAACCAGTAGTTGTTCAAACACTTCAAAACCCTTGGAAAGTTGGTTTTAAAAATAAGCAAATTGGTCCAAAAGACTCCGTAATGTTTCCAACGCTTTCTAATTGGATAGAAAGCGAGAATGAAAAAATTAAATATTACTCTGGAACTGCTGTTTACACTTCTACTTTCCATTTTTTAAATAAAGAAAATGCAAATGATATTTTCATTGACCTTGGAAAAATAGGAGTAATGGCATCTGTCAAAATCAATGGAATTCAATTGGGTACAACGTGGATTGCTCCCTATCAAATCAATGTTAGCAAAGCAATCAAATCAGGAGAAAATACCATTGAGATTGAAGTTGTAAATGTTTGGAGAAATAGATTAACTGGTGATAAAAAAATGCCAAATAATAAAACAACTTGGTTGTTTGTAGATAAAATAACACCAGAAGAAGAACTGATTCCTTCAGGATTGTTAGGACCAGTAACTATTCAGATTACAAAAGAATGAAATATACTTTAAGGCAATTTATATTCAATTTTAATAGCTTTTAAACGGGTCATAATTGGGCATCAAAGTATGTTATAGCATAGTTATAGCGTACTTATAGCGTATATTAGTGTGGGTTGTAGCGTTTCAAATTAATAAGAATCTATACTTAATAGTAACCTGAAACAACATTATTTGTATTTATGAAAAAACTTGATAACATCTTTTTTTTACCCCTTCTTTTCTGTTATCAAACAAGATAAAAGCATACATGTTTAAGTAGGTAAAAGGACAAACTATTAAAAATTAAATTCAATCTTTAATTCTTTATAAACATCCTTTGGGAGTTATTTATTAAGAGAAAATAAATCCTATTTGGAATACAAAAAATTTATATTCATTTGATTATTTGTGGTTTCTATTTTTTATTAACCATTTCTACACTTGCAACCGTCCTAAATCCCATGTGATCAGAACCAGAATCCTCTGCAACGCCCATTTT